>Ga0315542_1001469_pt1 | contig 14688 bp, 9 predicted proteins | sample SalMarSW160120MG_FD_202541 | JGI IMG/M metagenome (GOLD analysis project Ga0315542, IMG submission 202541) | Salt marsh sediment microbial communities from the Plum Island Ecosystem LTER, Massachusetts, United States - Salt Marsh Sediment SW1601-20 ...
TCGCCGGACCGTGCCGTCGGCGTAGGCCACCACCAGCTCATCGCCGTTGACGCCGAAGCCGAGCGGCTCGGACGCAACGGGTGTGGCCTCGAGGTTGGACGTGCTCAGCGCAACCAGATCGCCGTCCTGTTGCGCGACCAGGGTGCGGTCGCTCGCCACCGGAAGCACGGAGGCGATACCTGCTGCGCCGTCCCAGACCCGGGAGGCGCTGCCGGCCGGGTCGGCGCGGGTGACGCAGCCTCCGGCATCGCCGAGCCACCAGGCGCCCTGTCCGGAGGTGGCCGTCGTGAGCGCGCCGCACAGGCCGCTCCCCAGCGCGACGTCGGGCGCCTCGGCGCCGGCGGTCGTCCCGTAGTCGAGGCGCACGCCCCACACGGCCACGTCGGCGCCGGCCGGCCACGGCGCGGCAGCGTCGGCCGAGGTCCGGAAGGGCACCACGTCGACGCTGGTGACCCCCGCGGGGACGGTGAAGGTGGTGGTGATGCGCGTCCAGCCCGTGGGCGCAGCGCTCCAGTAGGCCGTGGGAGCGACGATGTCCGCCCCACCAGGCTGACCTACCCGGTAGGAGGGGGCCAACGCGCCGTTCTCGGGCAGGTACCAGAAGCTCAGGGTGTAGCTGGCGCCCGCCACCACGTCGACGGTCTGCGCCAGCTCGGACACGGTGCCATCGGCGAGCCCCGCCGAGGGCGCCAGTGTCTCGGCGGTCGTGCCGGCGTCGGGAAGCGGCACCGAGCCGGGGCCCGCCACGGCGTTGGCGGTCAGGTCGAGATTGCTGGCCGACCAGGACGGGGCGTCGAGCGCCCGGCTATCGGCCAGGACGTTGAGCAGGCGGGGGCGCGCGAGCAAGGCGGTGCCATCGAGCAGCTGAAGCGTGTCCGTCCCGAGGGCCATGCCCTTCAGGCTGGCGTAGCCGATCGGCGCGCGCCCGATGGGGCCGTCGCCGGTCGCCGTGAACGCCAGCAGCTCGCCGTCGGTGGCCACCATCAGGGTCGTGGCGTCGGCGCCCAGAGCTAGGATCGGCGAACCGACGTCGATCGCCAGGGTCTGGTCGAGGCCGTTGACGACCGAGCCGTAGGCGACGTAGCCGTGGCTGGCCGAGCTCGCATGGCAGCAGTAGCCACTGCCCTGAACGCTCACCGGCGTCTGGGTCAGGTCGGCCGTGGCGATGCGGGTGAGGGCGTCGTCGCCGGCGGCGTAGAGCTTGCCGGCGAAGCCGAACAGGTCGCGGATCGTTCCCGGCAGCGCCGTGCTGGTGGTCAGGGTCAGGTCGGCGGGCGCGATCCGCACCACCGACGTGCCACCACCGGTGAAGACGGCGCCGTCGAGGGTCACCGGCTCGAGCGTGAGAGCCTGGCCGGCATCCTTCTCCTGCCGCACGCCGAAGGGGAAGCGCAGGTCGAGGGTGGTGACGGCGCTGGTGGCGGTGAAGCCGTGCGGGCTGTGGACGGTGGCGCTCAGGTCGTGCGCGCCGTCGACCAGCAGCCCGGGATCCCAGCTGAGGGTGTAGGGAGCGCTGGTGTCCTTGCCGAGGGAGGTGGTGCCGTCGAAGAACTCGACGTCGGAGACGTCGGTCTCATCCACCGGCAGCGTGGCGGTGAGCTGGACCGGGCGGCTCCGCACCGGCGAGGCCGGCGTGGCCAGTGCGATCGCGAGCGGGTTCGGCACGTCCAGCTGGAGAGCTTCGGTGCCGAAGCGGAGGTCGTACTGGTCCGCCCAGGTAAGCCCGAGGTCGTACGTCTGCGGCCTCAGGTCGATGGCCGTCTGGATGGTCACCGTCACGGCGATGGACTCGCCGTTCGCGAAGGTGTGCTGCGTCGGCGACACCGTGACGCCGACCCCGGCCGGCGCCGTGGCGCCCAGGGTGCCCGGTCCCTCGAAACCGTTGCGCGACTTGACGGTGCCGGTGAGGGTGAGGGTGCGATTCGGATACAGCTTCACGGTCGCCGGGAAGCCCTCGAAGTCGAGGAAGGCGGAGCCGAGCCAGGGCACGTCGATGGTGATCGCTGCGCTGGGTCCGTCGACCCAGCTGCCGTCGATCCGTTGGGCGCGGAGCAGCAGCGTGTGGGGCCCGTTGTAGAGGTCGGGGTTGAGCGTAAGGGTGGCGCTGTAGTGCGACTTGGTGGGGACTACCGTCCAGGCCGTGAGGATCCCCTTGTCGAGGAACAGCGCCTGCAACTGGGTGTAGGCCGCGGGGTCGGCGACATCGACGGACACGTCGAACGTCGGTACGACGATGGTCGATCCGTCGGTCGGCGCGAGCAGGGTGAGGCCGGTCTCCGCGGGCGGCGGAGGTCCGGGCGTGTAGGTGAGATCGATCGTACGGCTCTCAGCTGCGGCGACCGTGACCTCCAGGGCGTCGGGCGAGAGGTAGCCGTCGACCGGCAGGCCGTCCACCAGGTAGGTGCCCGGCGCCACATCGATCACGGTCTGGCCACTCACGCTGCCGTTGAACACGGTGGCGCTGCCCGCACTGACGAGCACCGGAGCGGCGTCGACGCCCGCGACCTTCAGGGTGAGCGTGGCGGGTCGCACCAGGTGGACACTCACCAGCTTGTCGGCGCTTCGGGTGGACGATCCGAGCACCAGCTTCGTCCCCAGTCGCAGCACCTCCGAGGCCGTCATCGCCGGCAACGTGACGGTACCGCTGCCTGGAACGGGCAGCGCGATCGGGTCGAGGTCGCTTCCGCCAACGCTCACCGTCAGGGTCGCCGAGCACGCGTAGCTGAACGAAGGCCCGACGCCGGAGTCCACCTGCACGGCGAGGGGAAGGGGCTCGCCCGCCAGGCCGTCGATCGACGGTGGCAGCACCAGGCTGGGCGTGGCGGGAGCGAACCAGAAGTCGAACGATCCCCGCAGCGTGTCGCTGGCCCCGGAGTCGAGGATCACGTCGAGGGTGGCGTCGGCATGATTGGCGCCGTAGCAGACACGGCCGTCGAGCGGCACCGCGACGGCGCCGTCCTTCAGAGCCGGATGGTCGAGGGTGAGCCCGGACTTGTCGTGGTTGAAGACCACCACGGCTCGGGTCACGGCCTTGACGCCCCGGGTCGAGAGCGCCGCCTGGGTGGCGGTCGGCACGCTCCAGCCGGTGAGGCCGGGCCGGGCGGCAGGCGTGCCGCAGGAGGCGAGGAGGACCGACAGCAGGAGAACGGCGAAGACGATGGGGGTGGATCGCGACAGGATCACGTCGGGAGCTCCTTCACCGTGGCGCCGGCGGTCGACCCCGTCCGCCTCTTCGGGCATCGCTCGCCCCGACGATCGACCGAGGAGAGCGCGTGGGTGACGGAGCCGCCGGGGGGCGGACGGAGGTGGTGACGGTCAAGGGATGGGCCATAGCGGATCGCGCAAGATAGCCCCCCGGCCCTGGGATGGGGCCGGGGGGCGAGCCAGGAAGGCCTGGCTCTAGAACGGGGGCTGGATCGAGACGATCTCGTTCATCGTGAGCGGAAGGAGACCGTACTGCGAGTCGGTGCTGTCGGCATCGTAGTCGACAGTCGAGGTAGCGGTCACGTTTGCGACCTGGTTGGCCATCACGTCGACCACGAAGTAGGCCGTGTAGCCGGCGGGATGGTCGTACGGCCCGAACGTGATCTGGCCGGAGCTGTTCACCGTGCCGCCGAGCGAGCCCGCGAACGACGAACCGTCGTAGAAGTACACGGTTCCGCTCGTGATGGCAGCGGCGGTGGTGTTGTCGATGGTGATGACGTTGGTCGTCATCTTGGCCGGTGCGTCGCCCGAGTTGAGCAACGAGAAGACGTAGGTGTAGGCGTTGCCACGCGTCACCGACGAGTGGTAGGTGATCGAAGGCCCACCGGGGATGACCACTCCGGTGCCCACGCTGTCGAGCTCGAGCCACGGCGTGGTGGGCTGGTCGCTGCGGGTGAAGGCGCAGTCCGCGATCAGGTTGTTGTTCACCATGATGTTGGACGCGAGCGTCGGAGCACCGGCGACGCTATCGAAGTTCAGGCAGTCGCCGAGGCTGAACTGGTTGAGGTTGTCGGCGGTCATGCCGGCGATGTTGATGTTCCAGCCGGCACCGTCGTGGTCCAGCGTGACGCGCGTGCTCGCCAGGTCACCGCCACCCATCAGCGGGATGGTCGCCCAGCCGATGCCCTTGTCGGGGTGCCAGCCGATGGCGTTCGGGAAGCTCGAGGCGAACGACTGATCCGGGTTGACGCCGTCGTCGTCGTGCAACACGAGCGGCGTAGCGTCGTTGAAGTCCAGCTGGGTCGAGAAGATGTCGCCCAGATGGATGTTCTTGCCGTAGGGGTTGTCCCTCGGCGAGCCGTTGAACTCACCCGGGTACTTGGCCATCAGCGGGTCGTAGCTGGTGGTGTAGGTGCTGAACAACGGCCCCTGACGCTGCTGACCCGGATCGTGAGCGTCGAGGTTGCGGACCGTGATGTCGAACTGGGCGTCTGCGCCCACCAGGAACGGGGCGTCCATGGGGTTCGCCAGCGACTTGACGATGGAGAACTCGGGCCGGACCGCCCAGATGACGACGGCGTCCTCGTTCTGCCAGCCGTTGAAGTCGGTGACGGCCTGGATGCCGCCCTGATCGGACGGAGCCGACGAGAACCAGGACGCGGTCACGTCGTGCAGCCCGTAGCCGTTGATGACCTCGTACGGGTCGTTGTAGCACGTCAAGCGGGGCAGCTTGGGGTTGGGTTGCTGGAACGCCCATTGCGACGCGTACGCCGCGCTCGCGGCCATGTCCTCTGGATCCACGCAGTAGCCGGGCTTCTGCCGCACGTAGACCTGGAAGCTCACGGTGATCGACTGTCCGGGTGTGAGCTTCTGGAAGTCCGCCACGCCGGCGTTCTGCTGGTAGTTCCAGGTGACGGCGTGCTTGACGGCGTCGTAGGTGCCGCCCGACGGCTGGATGCTGGACTCCACGATCCCCAGCTCGGCCGGCAGCAGGTCGCCGATCGAGACGTCGTAGACGTCATCGGTGCCTTCGTTAGTGGCCGTCAGGGTGAAGGTGGCCGTGAAGACCGAGCTCTGGGGCACGGCATTGGCCGCGTCCAGCGTCTTCTGGTCGTCCGGGTAGCCCGCCCACGTCAGCACGTGGTGATCGACGCTCTTGGTGATGCGCAGGTAGCTGCCGATCCAGTCCTTGCTGACGTCGTAGTTCTTCAGGTCGAAGGAGTACTCGTGCGAGCCGTAGGTGTAGAACACACGCAGGGTCGCCTGGACCTGGACCTTGATCGGCATGTCCTCGAGGTGCGTGCCGTCATTGGGCACGACCACGGCGGAGCCCTGGTTGGTGTCACAAACGTCCTGGCCGGCCTGGTTGACCCACACTTCGTCGCAGTACTTGGGATCGAAGTGCGCAACGTCGGCGGTTTCGCCGTTCTTGTTCTTCTCCTGGACCATCGTGTATCGGATGAATCCCAGGCCACTGATGGCCAGCTTCTGCTGCGGCTGCTTCTGGTAGAGCACCGTGTTGATCGAGAAGGTGTTGAGGCCGAGATCGTGCTCGTTCCAGATGTTCGTGATCATCGGGAAGCTCTTGCCGACCCGTTGACCTGTCGGAACAGCGGCCTTGCCCTCGAAGCTCGCCCACAGATGGGCGATGTTGACGAAGACCGCCTTGAACTCGTTCAGGACGGACGTGCCGTCGGTGTTCTCGGCCGCAACGACCACCTTGGCGATGTCAGAGCCGGCGAAGCTGTAGTTCGCGGTCTGCACGGTATCGTTGGTGGTGGACGAGATGCCCGTCGTGGCGTACAGCGTGAACGTTGCCGTTCCGTCGGCGCCCGTGAAGATGTTGTCGCGGAACGCCGTGGGCTGCAGGCTGTTGGCGGCCACGCCACTGCTCTGGGACGCGCAGCCGCGCAGGATCGCGATGCGGTCCGACGTCAACCAGCTGAGCCCGTCCGAGACGTTGACGACGATCGGCGCGTTGGCAACGGGCTGGCCCGAGCTATCCTGGGCCGTGACCGTCACGCACATCGGCTCTTCCGTCTGGGACGCGTAGATCATGGCGTCCTTGTTGGCGTTGACCTCTTGCTGCCCCGGCAGAGCGGCGCCGGTCGCGTCGGTCACCTTCGTGACGGACAACGTCTTCACCGTACCGGTGGCATTCTGAACGACCTGGTACGCAAGGACGACGCGGGTGGTCTGATCCGCCTTCACCTCGACACTGGTGGGGGTGGGGTCCTCGCTGCCCGCCACCGGCGCCCCGTCGATGCGGTACGTGCCTGCGGTCAGGGAAACATCGGCCTTGCCCGCCACGCTCTCCGAATACACGGGGTTGTTTGGATCGCTGGCACTGAAGACCTGCACGGGAGCCTGGTTGACCCCCTGCACAGCGATCTCGAGTGTTCCTTGCGCCGGAGCAACGTTGGACTTGACGTTCTGGGGTTGCCCGCAGGAGGCCAGGACCAGAGCCAAGGCTACGAGCCCGGTCCATCCGGCGAGCCGGAACATGCGGAACGTACTTCCAGATGAATGCATTCACCCCTCCGTGGCTCACGGAGCCAATACACTAGAAACGAGAGTGTTGTGGATTCGGATGTGGCAACGTGGTGCCGGTTCCGGCGCCACCTCTCGTGACGGTGCGGTGCGCCGGGAGCGACCGGGTCGCTGCCTTCGGGTTCACACGCTCTCCTCTTTTGACCTCCTTTCCGCCATCGGGCACGGGGATCGGCGTCCCCGGCGATGCCCGGTGCTTCAGATACCCGCTCTCGCAGGTATGGCGGGTTGCGAAGCGGGCTTGACTGGCTTCCCGAGCACTACGCGTCCCTCCTCCCCAGCGCGCCTCGTCGGCGCGTGCACGCTGCGGGAAACCCGGGATCTCCCCGTCGGGGTGTCGCAAGGACTACGGTCGAAGGCGTCGAGCGAACGAAGAAGAAAGGTGTGCGACCACCTCGGTCGGCCGCCACTGTGCGTAGGAGCGGCCTGCAGCTACTTTGTGCCGTCAGGGACGCAAGCCTAAGAACGTGCCTGCACGGCCCTATTCACCTTAAGGTGAGAATAGTCTTAGAACGAGGTGATAACCTGTGACGCTTGCACCATGAAGCCACCGCAGCGCGCTAGGCGCCGCTCACGTCGCGGAGGGCGGCGATGAGCGGGCGCAGCCGCCCGGCCTTCAGCTTGAGCGCCGCGCGGTTCACCACGAAACGGGCGCTCGAGTGCATCAGCACGTCGACTTCCTCCAGGTCGTTCGCGTTCAGCGTGGCCCCCGTCTGCACCACGTCGACCACCGCGTCGGCCAGGCCGGAGAGACACGCCAGCTCGACGTTGCCCGCCAGCCGAACGACCTCCGCCGAGCTCCCCACCCGCCTGAGGTACTCGCCGGTGAGTCGCGGGTACTTGCTTGCCACCCGGGCCACCGGTCCGGTGGCGCCCAGCGGGCGGATCAGCGACAGGCGGCACCCCGCGAATCGCAGGTCGACAGGCTCGTAGAGCGCGCTGCCGGCCTCGGCCAGAACGTCCTTGCCAACCACGCCGGCGTCGGCGACGCCGAGGTCGACATAGGTCGGGACGTCGGCGTTGCGCATCACGATCAGCTCGGCGTCCCCGGCGTCGAAGCGCAACGCGCGATCGTCGGAGGGTAGCTCCAGACGCAGGCCCGCCGACCGCAGGACGTTCAGGGCCTCCTGCATGACGCGCCCCTTGGGCAGGGCGAGCGTCAGGATCGGTCCCTCAGCCACGGCCGGACTCCCCGCCCGCCAGGAGGGCGCGCAACGCTTCCAGCTCGCCGCGGCTCGAGCCCGCTACAGGCTCCAGCGTGCCCTCGTGGAGGAGGAAGGGCACCCCGTCGGTACGCGCTTCCGCCACCGCCTCGATCCGGCCCGACGATGAGGCCCGCGCGACCACCACGCCGGCCGCGCGTAGCCGCCGGGCGGCGGCGTCGTCGGTGGCCAGGACGCGGGGGGGCGGTACCGGCTCGGGCGTGGAAAGAGCGCTCAGCAGGCGTTCCAGACCGATGGAGAAGCCGGCCGCGTAGGGGAGCAGGGCGCCGTCGTAGCGCCCGCCCCCGAGCAGCGGCTGCCCGAAGTCGAAGGTGTAGGCGCGGAACGTCACGCCGGTGTAGTAGGACAGGCGCCGGGCCATGCCGAGGTCGAGCAGCAGCTCGCTGTCGTCCTCGAACTGCTCCACCACGCCCTCCAGTCGATCGATCTCGGCTCTCGCGCTCGCCCACGGCGCCAACCGACGCGCTTCGTCCAGCACGTCGTCGCTCCCGTAGAGGTCGGGCACCTCCAGCAGCGCGGTCGCCGCCGGGCCGCTCAGCGGAAGCTCGGCCAGCAGCGACCGGATATCGCTCCGGTCCTTCCGGTCGATCGCGTCCGCGAGAGGCTCGCGCTGCTCCTCGGGAACCTCGGCGGACTCGAACAGGGCGCGAACGAACCCCGGGTTGCCGATCTCCACCCGCGGCGTTAGCCCCACCTTGCGAACCGACTCGCGCGCCAGGTGGATCAGCTCGGCGTCGGCACGCGCATGGCTCACGCCCACCAGCTCGATGCCGACCTGCGTGAACTCACGCGTGCGCGCCAGCTCGGGATGGATGGCATGCCACACCGTCCCCGCGTAGCGCAGCCGCAAGGCGCGCCCGTCGCCGGCGGCCGCGCTTGGAAACGATGTCCGGACCAGCTGGGCCAGCGCCGGCGTGAAGTCCGAGCGCAGCGCCAGGACCTCGCTGTCGCGGTCCGAGAGCTTGAACGACTGCTCGGCGCGCGGGTGCGCGGGGTCGTAGCGCTCCAGGGAAGGGGCTTCGACGAGCTGGTACCCCCACAGGCGATACAACTCGTGCAGCTGCTCGAGGATCCGCGAGCGCGCGGTCGCCAGCTCGGGCGGGACGAAGCGGGTTCCGTCGGGAGGGGCTCCGGTCATGGGCGTGGGCTTCCTAGCGATGCGGCCGAAGGCTCAGCCGCGATAGGCGCGGAGAGGATCGGGATGCTCGTCGTCGGAGTCGGCGCCCGCATCGCCGCGCGAGCGCGGTCCCGCCCCCCGCACAGCCTCGCTCGCAAAGCTAGCCACCAACGCGAGGATGCCGATGAGGAGCTCGACCACCAGGAACACGAAGTTCAGCGGCGAGAGCACGCCGTCGATGACGATGCTGGCGAGCCTCCCCGCGGCCTCGCCGACGATCAGGAGGCCGGGCAGACGCAGGTAGGCCGACGGCGCGCTGCGCGCCGAGGCCGCCCACACCATGACGGCACCCATGACCACGAAGAGGGCTCCGAACAGGGCGCGGGCCTCGCTCAGGCCGCGCGGGTCGAGCACGTCGAGACCCACGATGCGCACCACGAGCAACGGGTTGAGCAGCCCCAGCAGTCCCCAGGCCAGCGTGAGACCGGCCGAAACGAAGGCGAGCTGCTTCCTCCCGCGCATAGACGTCGCCATGCTACCACCGAGGCCGGGCTCAGCGACCGTCCGCGCCGTCCAGCAGCACCAGGTTGTCGCGATGGATGACCTCGTCGAAGTCCTTGGCGCCCAGCACATCGGCGATCTCGGAGGTATGCCGCCCGACGATCCGCGCCAACGCGTCGCTGCCGTAGTTGCTGAGACCCACGGCCAGGTCCTCGCCCCGATGCCGCACGGCCACGGCGTCCCCGAAGGCGAACGCCCCGTGCACGGTGATCACGCCTCGCGGCAGCAGGCTACGCCCGCGCGCCAACGCCGCTGCGGCGCCGTCATCGACGTCCACCGAGCCGTGGGGCGGCTGCTGGGCGATCCAGGCCTTTCGCGCGGGCGTGCGTGCGCGGGCTACGAAGCGTGTGCCCCGCACCGAGCCCCGAGCCAGCGCCTCCAGCCCTTCGCCGCCACCACCGATCACCAGGGTGGCGATCCCCGCACCGGTAGCGATCCGGGCGGCGTTCAGCTTGGTGGCCATCCCGCCGGTCCCTCGCGGGTCGGCGCTCGCCCCGGCCAGGCCCTCCACCTCGGCCACGTCGCGCACCACATCGATCCGACGAGCATCGGGATGCCTGCGCGGATCGGCCTCGTAGAGCCCATCCACGTCGGTGAGGATGATCAGCGCATCGGCGTCGATCAGGTACGACACCCACGCCGAAAGCGTGTCGTTGTCGCCCAGCTTCAGCTCGCTGGTCGCGACGCTGTCGTTCTCGTTGACCACCGGGACGGCGCCGAGCCGCAGGGACGCCTCCAGGGCGTGCTTGGCATTGACGTAGCGCTCGCGATCCAGCACATCGCCCGCCGAGAGCAGCAGCTGCGCCACCGGCCGCGGCGCCAGGGCACGCGACCAGTCGAGCATCAGCAGGGTCTGCCCCACCGCGGCCGCCGCCTGCTTGTCGGGCAGGGTGAGCGGTAGCTCGAGGCCGAGCCGTTCGCGCCCGGCTGCGCCCGCCCCCGAGGAGACCAGCACGAAGCGAGCACCATGCTCGCCGGCCAGCACGTTGGCTCCCCGCGCGATCGCCCACATCAGAGGCGGCGCGATCCGTCCGCGCTCGTCGGTGATCGAGCTGGTGCCGACCTTCACGACGAAGCGGCGCAAGCGCTCCGCCACTCTTACTCCTCCATGAGGTACCCGCGGAAGGCGTCGGGCACCAGGCCTGCGTCGAGCCAGTAGCGCCCGTCCTCGTAGCCGGCCGACCCGTCCCGCAACAGGCGCTTGAGAGCCGCCTGCACCTTGCCCTGCACGCGGCGGAGAAAGGCCGTCTCCCAGTCTTCGCCGGGCTCGAGCACCTGCAGGAACGCTCGGTGGAACGCCGGTAGCTCGTCGAGAGGGATGCAGCTCTCGAGCGCCTGCCAGTCCACCTTCCCGTCGCGAACGGGCGCACAGGGTGTGGGCGTCATGATCCTCATGCTAAGGCCTGGAGCGTAGGCAGGCGCTGGGGAGGAGCGTAGGGTGCCGCGTTGCATGCTACACTCCGACACCTGATGCTCCCGGGCGGGATGTGGCGCCAGACGGCGCGGGCCGCCAGGGGTGTGGCCGCCGACGGGCCGAGGAGGAAGCATGCGGGTCGCGATCGTGGGCGCCACCGGCGCCGTGGGAACGGAGTTCCTGGGAATCCTCGAGGAGAGGCGGTTCCCCCTCACGTCGTTGACGCTGTATGCCTCGCCTCGCTCGGCCGGTCGGAGCCTGACCTTCCGCGGCGAGGCACTGCGGGTGCTCCCCCTGCCGGAAGACGGCGACCTCGGGGCCGAGGTGGTGTTCTCGTCGGCGGGCGGCCCGGTGTCGAAGGAGCACGGCTGGCGCTGGGCCGAGCACGGCGCCGTGGTCATCGACAACACCAGCGCCTGGCGCATGGACGAGCGCGTGCCCCTGGTGGTTCCCGAGGCCAACGGCGAAGCGGCGCTGAGCCACCGTGGGATCATTGCCAACCCGAACTGCTCCACCATCATCGCCTTGATGGCGCTGGCACCACTGCACCGGGCCTTCGAGCTGACGCGGGCCACGGTGGCCACCTACCAGGCCGTGTCGGGAGCGGGCGCTTCCGGCATCGAGGAGCTGCGCGAGCAGACGCGCGCCGTCCTGGCTGGCAGGGAGCCCCGGCCGCGCAAGTTCCAGCATCGCATCGCCTTCAACCTCTTCAGCCACGACAGCGACGTGGACGATGATGGCTACAACGTCGAGGAGCGCAAGCTGCTGCTGGAGACGCGCAAGATCCTCGGAGCACCGGAGCTCCGCCTCAGCGCCACCTGCGTACGGGTGCCCGTGTTCCGCGCCCACAGCGAGGCCATCCACGCCGAGTTCGCGCGCCCCGTCAGCGCCGATGAAGCGCGAGAGACCCTTGCCGCCGCGCCCGGCGTCCAGGTGGTCGACGACCGCGCGCGCAACACCTTCCCGATGCCGCTCGACGCTTCGGGTGGAGACGAGGTCCTGGTGGGCCGCATCCGTGCCGACGCCAGCCTCCCCGGTGCGGTCGCCCTCTTCGTCGCCGGCGACCAGATTCGCAAGGGTGCGGCGCTCAACGCCGTCCAGATCGCTGAACATCTCATCGCCAAAGGGGCGCTCGCCGCGCTCCCTCCTGCCTGAAGCGGGCTGGGCGCGCCCGATCGCGGCGCTCGACACCCTGCCGCGCGAAGCCGCCGGGTGGAGGACCGGGCCGTGGCGGCCGGGTACCGGCGTCGGCGGGCCGGTTCCGGCAGGGCCGCGGGCCGGGCCGGCCGCGGGATCGAGCCGCGCGGGCACGCACCCTGGCGGTACACTGGGATGGACGTCCAACGCGCACCTCACCTGGGTACCGCGACCGCGTGAAACGGCCGCTCGAGGGAGCATCATGAACCTGGCCATCGTGACCGACTCCACCGCCGATCTGCACGAGGACGAGCTGGAACGCTTCGGGATCCGCCGGGTGCCCCTCTACGTCAGCTTCCGGGGTGAGACGTATCGCGACTGGGTCGACATCGAGCCATCCACGATCATCGAGGGCGTGGCGGCGGGCGCCGACCTGCCGAGCACCAGCCAGCCGAGCCCCGAGGACTTCGCGACCGCGTACCGCCAGGCCGTCGAGGACGGAGCCGATACGATCCTCGTGATCACCCTCAGCTCCGAGCTGTCCGGCACGTACCAGTCGGCCGTGGCAGCGGCCGGGTCGGTCGACGCCGACGTTCGCGTGTTCGACAGCCGGGTGGCCAGCCTGGGCCACGGCGCCATGGCGCGCACCGCGGCCCGCATGCGCGACGCGGGCGCCTCGATCGAGGCCATCGAGGCCGGGCTCGCGCACATGCGGGACAGCACGTTCATCGTGTTCACGGTCGCGACCTTCGACTACCTCCAGAAGGGCGGCCGGATCGGACGTGCCAGCGCGCTGGTCGGCAGCCTTCTCAATATCAAGCCGATCCTCACGCTGGAGGAGGGGCTCCTCGCACCCCTCACCCGCGCCCGTGGGATGCGCAAGGCCGTTCAGGAGATGGTCGACCGACTCGCGGCCTTCGTGGAGGGGCGGCCGGGCGAGCACATCACCGTCGACTACATCCACGTTCAGGACCCCTCGGCGGTCGAGCGCCTCAAGCAGGCTGTCGAGGACAGAGGCGTGGAAGCGACCTTCAACGGCTTCTACCGGATCGGCGCTGTCCTCACCAGCCACGTTGGGGCAGGAACCTTCGGGATCATCGCCCGGAGCGAGCCGCAAGCGCAGGGCTAGGACGCGTCGGGCCCACCGCGCAGGTCTCGACCTGCCGCGGTGGGCCCGCTCCTTCGAGCCGCGAGCGCGGCCTTCTAGGAGGCCGCTGGATCACCCCTAGAACTTCAGGGTTCCATCCTTCGACACCAGCGTGACCGTGAGGGCAGCGTCGGACGGGAGGGGCGTGCTGACCGTGACCGTGGCCACGCCGCTGGCGTAGTTGGTGGGCTGGCCGGAGGTGACGATCGTCCACAGGGTGTTCACGTCGCTCGACGAGAGCGCAAGGGCGATCAGCGCGCTGCCGAAGTCGGGCCCCTGCGTCACCGAGTACGTGCACTCGGTTGCCGTGCAGCTCGTCTTCGTGAAGTGGAGCAAGGACGTGCCCTTGTGGTCATAGGGCGGCGTGAGCGTGAAGCTCGGCGTGCCGCCTGCCGTGGGACCGTCGTTGACGGTGAGATTGAGCGTCACCTCCGTGACGTCGAAGCTCGCAGGAAGGCTCCCCGCCGAGCTCGTGGTGATCGTCGCCGTCGCGGCCACGTTGATGTCCGCGTCGAAGCCGTTCGGCTTCACGCCGCTCGGGATCTTGCTGGCGTCGATGTCGGAGAACGTGCCGTGGAAGGCCCCGCCGAACGTCGTAGCGGTCGCCTGCGGCGCCAACCCCGCCGTGGGGGGCGGTGACGTCATGGTCACCTGCGTGCCGTTGATGCCGAGCGGGTTCGCCACGGTCTGATTGGGCACCAGGCTGTTCACGAGCCCGCAGGCACTCAGCACCAGCGCCAGGCCTCCAACGACGAGTGCGATGCGAAAGATCCTCACGATGGGTTCCTCCTCGTTAGGGTGAGCTTGCTGTCAACGTCAGTGTCGACGCCCAAGCCTAACAGCGTCGGCGCATGCCGGGTAGGACGCACACCCAGACGTCGTGGGCACCGACCTCGCCGATCCGCCGTCGGCGACGGGCCAGACGCTAGCCTCGAGGCCCATGCTCGCTCGCGCCCTCTCCGCCACCGTCGTCGGCGTCGACGCGATCGAGGTGCGGGTCGAGGTGTTCGTGAGCGGGGGGCTGCCCTCGTTCACGGTGGTCGGGCTGCCGGGCGCAGCGGTGCAGGAGTCGCGCGAGCGCGTGCGTGCGGCGCTCAAGCACCTCGGGGCCGCCCTGCCCCCCAGCCGCATCACGGTGAACCTCGCCCCCGCAGACGTGCGCAAGGAGGGGCCGGCGTTCGACCTTCCGATCGCCCTGGCGCTGCTCGCCGCCGAGCGGCGCGTGCCCGCCGGCGCGCTCGAGAGGGTGCTGGCGTTCGGCGAGCTGGCTCTGGACGGAACGCTGCGGCCTGTCCGCGGCGCTATCAACATCGGCCTGCTGGCGGCCTCGCGGGGGCCGTCCACCGTGCTGGTCCCGCCGCTCAACGCGCCCGAGGTGGCGGCCGTCGCCGGCCTGACGGTCCTCGGCCCTCGTTCCCTCGCCGAGGCCGCCGACCAGCTGCGCGGCCGGGTCCGGCTCACGCCGTGTGCCGCCGGTCCGGCTGCGCCAGCCCCGGCTCGCCCCGACCTGGCGGACGTCCGCGGGCAGGCCGCCGGTCGGCGGGCCGTCGAGGTAGCGGCGGCAGGGGGGCACAACCTTCTCCTCACCGGCCCGCCAGGCGCGGGCAAGACCATG
>Ga0315542_1001470_pt1 | contig 14685 bp, 6 predicted proteins | sample SalMarSW160120MG_FD_202541 | JGI IMG/M metagenome (GOLD analysis project Ga0315542, IMG submission 202541) | Salt marsh sediment microbial communities from the Plum Island Ecosystem LTER, Massachusetts, United States - Salt Marsh Sediment SW1601-20 ...
GCTAACCTGTACAACGTTGAAGGATTGCCTGCCTCTCCTTTTGAAACAGGTCAGGTCAAATAGAACTATTAATAAAAATATAACCATGAAAAAAGGCTTAATGTTCTTGTTGATTTTATTATGCAGTCGGCTTGTCGCCCAGAATCCGGCTGGTTCATCCGGGCAATACCCTCCACCTGTTCAGTTCACTTCCGCGCAGGATCATCAGAATATGATGGATCAGCTTGGGATCAAAAGACTTCGGCCAGGGCCAAGTGGTAACGAGTCAGCACCCGACCATGCTAATTATGATGAGTCGTTGGCAACACCATATCCCAATCTGCCCGATTTACTGACCCTGAAAAATGGTAAAAAGGTGATAACACCACATATGTGGTGGAAACAACGTCGTCCTGAGATTGTGGAAGATTTGGAAAATGAAATCTATGGCCGACTGCCTGATAAGATCCCTGCTGTTACCTGGAATGTGGATATTTCAGAGAGGGAAATGGTTGGTTCCATCCCTGTTATCGCCAGGAAGCTTACCGGTCATGTTGATAATTCAGGATATCCTCTGATTGATGTAAATATTTCGATGGTTCTCGTTATACCGGAAAATGTTAAAGGGCCTGTACCTGTACTTATGATGTTTGGAAGAGCCAATCTGCCTGCTCCCGCTCATCCTAATCCAAATATACCTCCATCAACACAGCTACTTCTTACAGCCGGCTGGGGTTATGCTACTATAGATCCTTCGTCGATTCAGGCCGACAATGGAGCCGGATTAACTAAAGGTATTATAGGCCTTGTGAATAAGGGTCAGCCTCGTAAACCAGATGATTGGGGATCATTGAGGGCCTGGGCCTGGGGTGCTGCACGAGGACTTGATTATCTTGAAACCGATCCTTCCGTTGATGCAAAGCATGTTGGTATTGAAGGAGTCTCACGCTATGGAAAGGCAGCTCTTGTCACAATGGCGTTTGAGGACCGTTTTGCGATGGCACTGGTTGGTTCGTCAGGGAAAGGAGGAGCCACTCTTGAACGCCGCAATTTTGGTGAAGCTGTGGAAAACCTCACAGGCACCGGTGAATATCACTGGATGGCGGGTAATTTTTTGAAATATGGTGCTGATGAATCAGTTTCCGGAGTCGGAAATGCGAGTCAGATGCATGTTGATTCTCATAGCCTGATTGCATTGTGTGCCCCCAGGCTTACATTCATCAGCTATGGAATACCTGAAAAGGGAGATGCAAAATGGCTCGACCAGAAGGGCAGTTACATGGCAACGGTTGCAGCCGGAGCCGTATTTAAACTGCTTGGAGTAAAAGATATCGGAGTTTCAAATGATTACAATAAAGAAGTAATGCCTCCCTATAATACAGGCATGCTCGACGGAGAGCTGGCATGGCGTCAGCATGATGGAGGTCATACAGATGCTCCGAATATGAAATATTTCATAGAATGGGTTAATAGAAAAATCAATTATAATCCTGAAGCACAATAAAGAAGATAGAAATCAGATAAATTAACACATACGTTTCCCATCGATATCTTTAAAATCGATTTCAAATTTTTCACCGTCAGATAACACTATAAATGCCCCCAGAGCTGAATAGCTCGACGTTATATCTATAATTCCTATTTCCTTAACAGGGGATAGTTCTTCTTCTGTCCATTCGTTATTATTCATTTTATGCAACATCACAGTAATCATCAGTTCCATTGGAGGATTTTTTTGCATTCGTTTCTTGTAGGCATAAATTACAGTGCTTTGATCAGCTTCGGCATTTCTGTTTGAATGAACCAGTCTATCCAATCTATCCCATCCACAGTATGAAATCAATGCAATTTGCCTTCCCGGTATCGATGCTGTGATTACTTTTTTTGTTTCAACTTCAAACTGGCAGATTTCAGCTTTTTGCCCCAAAATATGAGGCATTCCGAAATGCCCGAGAGTGATTTCATATTCGAATGCCAGTCGAGAGCGATCGACTCTGATGATCCCTCCGGGAATGGTTATATCAGCAAGATCGATAATGTAACCTAATCCGTTATTTGGAGGTCTTCTCATAATTGCCTGCCGATATAATACACCATTCCGTACACCGTTAAATAACATGTTTTGAGCGATAGTATACACATGGGTTTCAACAGGATTATTTTCAACCGTCTTTCCGGTCAGATAAAAGTTAACATCATCTCCTCTCACATCACGGGGATCCAGGCTATGGTAACTGTATTCCATTGCTGTCCCTCCATTGGGATTATGATCTTCCCATGGAAAATGGGTATTATAAACAAGCTTGGAATAATTTGGATCATTGTAGTAGACTTTTCCCTGTATAATTTCTGATGTTCCTGTTTTGCCATGATTAACCAGGACCAGTCCGGGACTTTCCAATACGGTTTTAATTGAATTATTTCCCAAATTTTCCCAAATCCCTTCATTTTCTTTGGCTGTCCAAAAAGGCGAATCGTCTGGTAAAGCAAGGTTTATAAATGGTAAAAACATCAGGAAGGGACTTCCTGCACAACTATAATTTTGCAACATATATTCTTTCTGTCCATAAAATCCAAGACTGGGGATATCATTATAATAGAATTCAGGCTTAGTGACAAACTGCAACAGAGAACCCGAGCAAAGTCGTCTGGCCCAACCCGGGTCAAGCAGCGATTTATCTTTAAGCATGAATGCAACGGTGAAAGCACCTGAAATCCAGGTCCGGTAACAGATACTTCTTGACCACATATTAAGATATCCATCCCTTGCAAAAAATTTTGTTATGAAACCCATTAATTTTTGTGCGGATCTTTCAATTACTTTGGCAATTTCAGGATAATATTCATCGCCAAATGCTCTGTTCCAAATAGATGTATAAACAATAAACAAACTAATGGAGTAGTAATTATAGGTTTGTTCAAGATACCACCCATCTCCTGAATGATAAGATAAGATCCATAAAAGATGACTTTTTAACAAATCGTCATCAATCTGATATCCATATTTCTTAAGAAATGAAAGTGCAACAATATTAAAAATTCGCCAATTATTTTGAGTTGTACGGTGGTGGGCCCATTTTGAGATGGTTATGGCCATGTCATCTTTTTGTTGTTGGGTGTATTGTGTCCAAATCGTATCGGGGATGAGTAATAATGTCTTACATAATCCTCCAAGCTCACAGGTGAATTGATAATTTGAGTCGGGAAGATCCTCGGGAAAAGGGAGAGAGTTTTGATGCCCGGGAGTAAAAGTATTATAAAATTGAAGGCTATAATATTCTCTTAAATTGAGATTATTAATTGTTATTTCAGGATCGATATGAATCAGGGGACCTGCCAGTGTAAAAGTCCGTTCAAGTGATTCGAATTCAACTGAACGGTAACGCCAGTCCGGTGCACCCGGTTGTGGATAAGTCTTACCTGGTACAGTTGGAAATGTCAGAGGCGTTTCAATTGAATCGACATGTTTCAGAGCTCTCTCCAACAGATACTTTGCCAATTCAATATAATGTTTCTTCGTCATTCCTGTAAAAGGACTTAACTCAAAATCAGGATCTTTAACTTTATAAGCTGGTTCCATACAGGACAATGGTTGAAGAAATGAAAAAAATGAATATTTCTGTTTTATAGTATTTTCTTATTACCGGCCATTTATATTAAATCACGATTTTTTAAAATTTAAAAAAGGAGTTGCAATTATGCACAACTCCTTTTTTTCATGATTTAATTATTTACATCTTCATCAATTAGTTGTATCCCGGATTCTGAAAAGCAGCTTTTTCTTCATCGGTTGCCTGCATGCCGTCAATCTGGGATTGTGGAATCGGACGCAGATAGAGATAAGGTTGAATATTGCGTGTAATTGTCTGTGCTGCATGGTCTCCTTTGGTACTTGAAGCTATACTGTAAGTACCAGCGAGTTCTGCCCATTTTTGAGTACGCACCAGGTCGTACCAGCGAACACCTTCTCCATAATATTCACGCGAACGTTCAGCCAGAATATAGTTAATATCAATAGTTGCCGGCGTGGCAGCTATCATGGCAGCGCTATGATCCTCTACTTTTGCAACATTCCCGGCCCTGTTAAACTTCCACATTCCTGCCCGTGCACGAATGACATTAATCAAATCCAACGCGGTATTACCGGCCGTTGTGGTAGCTCCCTTAACAGCTGCTTCTGCAGCAATGAAGTACAACTCAGAGAATTTGGCTATGTTAAAAGGACGGGTAATTGAAGCATTGGGTTGTCCCAGGCCACCGGCATTGTCGGTGCGGTAGGTACTCATTTTCCAGGTGCCCGGATATGTTACCCGGCTTATGCCACCTGGTGATATTACATAGTCAGCTCTTCCGGGTAAAGTCCCTCCGCCAACATTACTGGGGCCTGCAATCGGTAGACCTTCATCATTGGTAAAGTAAGTAATAGGCGTTCCTGGTTCATCAGGCAGAAAAGTCAGTGTTGCATCACCCGGATAAACCGGCATCTCGTTTGCGCCATAATAAAATTCAGTATTGTCAGTTCCCCCTTTAGGCCAGTTGCCACGATAAACTACCGTAAATGTACCGTCATACCTTGAATCATCCGTTTTGTCCGCAAATGTGTTTACTACTGATTCAATAGTGGGAGCCATACGTGTCCAGGGGCGCCCCAGATCCTGAGATGCTTCACGCAGGACAGTGGGGGTTGGAGTAGTCCCATCTGCATCTTTAGCATCCCTGATTTCTGTGTAGTTCCAGGTCATCATCCAGGCAGCAAAATTATCTGCATTGCCACCGCTACCATACGTCAGGCTTGCCCCGGTATATTTTTCACTAGTCTGGGTATGATCGGCGTAAAAAAGCATTTCCTTGTTACGTTCATTTCCACCCAAGTTTACTTCATAAAATGTCGGCATTAAGCCGTAAGGACCCGGGCTGGCAATGGCAGCAGTTGCAACGTCATAAGCCTGCTGAAAATACCATGTGGAATTATGTCCGTCAGGGTCAGTCCGGTCACTGGTAGGATACGTTGGAATGCTGTTCGGATTTTGCAGCCACCATGCATAAGTCAGGTAAGCTTTTGCCAGATAAAGGCGTGCAACCGTTTTGGTTACGGTTCCCGTTAAACGCCCGACGTCCGGCAGATCGTTTATGGCTGTCAGCAGGTCAGGGAATATGGCTCTGGTATAAACCTCAGGAACAGTGTTTCGCACTGAGCTTCTCGCGGGGGTCGTATTGAACTTCAGTTCCCCTGCGCCCATATCCAGAGGTACTCCGCCATAGGTTTGCACCAGCATAAAATAGTCGAATGCCCGGAAGAAACGGGCTTCGGCGATCAGGGATGCCTCGAGACCAACCTCAGTTGCATTTTCAATGATCCCGCTGGCTGTGTTGATGGCCGGAAATGCATTGTCCCATAAAGCATTACTACCTCCGGCTACAGTGGGAGTAATATTCCCCTGGCCGCTAATGTCCATCACCTTGAAGTTTGCATCCGCACTCTGGGCATATGTCACTTCGTCAGTACCTGTTACGCCTGCGTTATACCAGTATGCATTACCCCAAATGTAGCGCAGGTGTGCATAAAGCGAGGTCAGTCCGCCATTAACACCCTGTTCTGTTTGAAAAAAAGCAGGTACAAATACGCTGCGAGGCTGTTCATCCAGAATCTTTGTACATGCACCAAGGAACAACGTCAACATGGCTGTTCCTATTAAAGTTTTTATATTTATACGTTTCATAATTTTCCTTTTTTAAAATGTCAAACTAACTCCAAGTACATAGTTCCGGGTTGAAGGTGCGTTAAAAGCGACTGTCAGTATACGACTATTGAGACCTCCCGTTGCAACGTTCTGGTTACCGTATGAGTTGGTTTCAGGATCCATTCCCATTTCTTTGTTAAAATCTGAGAACAACACGAATGGGTTCTGCACGGTAAAGTATAACCGTAAATTTAAATCAGGAATTTTGATCAAATTTTGATTAAAGTTATACCCTACTGAAATGGTACGCATCTTAAGGTATGTACCATTGAAGTATTGCATAGTGCTGAGATACTTCGGGTTGTCGCCAACTATTACACCATTTGGAGCAGGATATTTGGCCCCGGTTTTATCAGCTGTCCAGTAGTCAACTTTAATTTCTCCCCTACGTCCTGTCATCAGATTGAGGTAACTGCTTGGTCCGTTGAGGGTACTGATAAGGATGCCATTGATCTGGAAGCCTCCTATAATGCTAAGATCAAATCCCTTATAAGCGAGCCGTGAGTCAAAGCCACCCGTAAGATCGGGATCAACATCCATAATTTGCCTGTCGGCTGATCCGATTTGTCGGGTAGGTGTACCGTCAGCATTATAATCGCCGGTATACAGCACCTTAATCATACCTACATTACCACCCGGTTCCAGTATGCTCAGATAAGGATCGTCCGCCTGCCATAAGCCTATATATTTGTAATCGTAAATTGCATCTATGTTATGGCCAACGAACCATCCATTACCCTCGTCCCTGGTTTGTCCTGAAGCAAGGGATACCAGCTTGTTTTTATTCATAGACATGTTAATGCCGGCTTCCCATGTCCATCCGTTGACATTGTCCAGGATTGTGCCCCTGAATGAAATTTCAAGTCCCCGGTTTTGAGTTGCCCCAACATTTGCCGTGAAACTGCTAACACCGGAAGTAGGTGGCAAGCCAAGACCCAAAAGAAGATCTTTGGTATCTGTTGAATAATACTCTATGGTACCTGACAGGCGATTTTTCAGTATAGTGAAGTCCACGCCAAAGTTCCATGTTTGAGAATACTCCCATCCTAAATTCGAGTTGGGTAGCTGGGTTACATAGTACCCGGTTGCGTAAGTAGCATTACCAAAGTTGTAATCTCTGGAGCTTAAACGACCAAGCGTGCTGTAAGCTGGAACAGCCTGGTTAGATGTCTGTCCATATCCTGCACGGATTTTCAACAAGTCAATCACTGCAATATTCTGCATAAATGACTCATTCTTGATATTCCATCCGGCAGATATTGCAGGATAGGTATGCCATTGATGCCCTGTTGCAAGTACTGACGAGGCATCAGCTCTGATAGTGGCTGTCAGCATGTACTTGTTGTTGTATTCGTACATCACACGCCCCATATAAGAAATTAAGCCTGTCTGTGAATAGTCTCCGGGGTTTGTGGTAATTTCACCAACGGACTGCCCCAGGCTGTAAAATTGGAAAGCATCCGAAGGAATGCCCTTTGCTGATGTGCCTGAATTGAAGGTTGTGTATTGATCGGCTTCGTAAAGTGCTACAGCATTCACCCGGTGTTTACCGCCAAAAATATGGTCGTAACTCAGCAGGTTCTGAATATTCCAGTGATAAGTATGATAATTGCTGATAGAAGCAGTTGATATGGTCGTCGCGTTGTCACTCCCAACGCCCTGGGCGGTGAAGGCGCCGTTATTATCCTGCATAAAATCCAGGCCAAGAGTTGTACGAAACTTTAAACCCTCAATCCATGGGATTTTAATTTCGCCATAAATTGAGTTGTATGTTGAATATCCCCGGCCCTGGCTTAACCATTGATCTTTTAATCCTTCGACGACGGATCTCGTGTATGTATACTGGTTATCCAGCGTCATTCTTATGACTCTCTTCAAAGTACCATCTGCATTATATGGGTCGGAAATAGGCGACAAACTTAATACACCGTATAATCCTACCTGGTTACCTTCAGTCAGATTATAGTTGCTGTTTGAATTGAAGCCGAATTTGAAATACTTACTTACTTCCTGGTCAATATTAGCCCGTAAACTATAGCGGGTGAATCTGTTTGTAGGGATAACACCCTGATCTCTCAGGTAGCCAATGCCGAAACTGTAACTGCCGTTTGCTGTGCCACCACTAAGACCTATGTCATGGCTTGACTGGTAACCATTTCTGAAAAACAAGTCCTGCCAGTCGGTATTTATATTATCGAATTCATCAGGTCCATTTGTATACTTCCCAGCAGCTGTACGGAGGGCAACAAATTCCGGCCCGTCCATCATCGGAAATTTAGCAAAAAGTGTGTTAACGCTTTCACGACCATTGTAGGTAATCCTTGCCTTTTGTCCTTTTTGTCCTTTATTAGTGGTAATTAAAATAACGCCATTGGCACCCCGTGAACCGTAAACGGCAGTTGCCGAAGCATCTTTCAATATATCAATGCTCTTGATGTCGTCGTTATTGATTTCGGTGATAGACCCGACAAAAGGAATCCCGTCGAGTACCACCAGCGGATCGTTGGTTGCAGTGAGCGAGCGGGCGCCCCTGATCCTGATTTGCATAGAAGTGCCCGGCCGCGTTGAGGTTTGAGATAATTCCACACCAGGCAACCGTCCCTGTATGGACTGGGTTAAATTAGACGCCGGAATGTCACGTATGGCATCTCCGCCTATAGAAGCCACTGAACCTGTCACAGCTTCTTTGCGTTGAGTACCATACCCAACCACAACAACCTCTTCAAGCCCTGTCACACTTTCAACAAGCGTAACGTTTATAATGGCTTGTGAACCTACAGTTACTTCCTGTTGCTCGAAACCGACAAAAGAGAAAACAAGTACTGAACTGGAGGAGGCGACTGAAATGGAATAATTTCCTTTTGAATCAGATATTACCCCGTTGTTCGTACCTTTTTCTACGACATTAACACCGGCAAGCGGCATATTTTTTGAGTCCGCTATAGTCCCGGTTATAACCATTTTCTGTAAATTGTCTATTTTATAGGCATTTACATCCGACGCTGCCAAAACCTGGAATAAACCCTGCATTAGCAGGAGACAACAAATTCCAGAAATCAGCAGGGTCTTTTTAAAGTATTCCTGAACTAGAATACTTTTCGAAGGGTTTTTTACCATAAGTTTGAAAAATTAGGGTTAATTATAAATACAACATTGCAAAATAATCCTCATCGTTAGAGTTTAACTTCGGATAACAGGAGATACTGTAACCTCTCCCGTTCAATTTCATAATTTTAAACCATACTTATAACTTATTAATTAATTATTACTTAAAGAATGTATTCGTCATTGATACTTAGGTCAGGCATAATCTGGCCACTAAATGTAAAAGAATTATTTTAATTATGCAACCGATTGCAGAACTTTTTTACAGATTTTTAAAACCGAAATATTGAATATCAGGCTAACAGCCTTATCGCAGAGGTGTTTTCAAAATATAGTTCGCATGGTCCCGGACTTCAGATCACAGACTTAGATCAATAACCCGGCAACTTTATTTCTTAGAGAATCCATAGCTCTCAGGCGGACCAAGGTAGCTAGGCCTGACCCCTCCGGTATCCACAACAATTTTTTCAATTACCACACCCGGATCGATCATCCAAATCTTAAGGGTATGGTAACCAGGTGTCTTGATAATCTGCCTAAAATCGATAAATCTTGCATTGTCCATCACTGTCTGTTCCCAATCCTTATTGCCGTTCATTGCATTAAAATCTTTTGGAACGACGACGACAACCCGGGGATCTTCCTCATCAAATGATAAGCCGATTTTAAGATCTCTTTCCGCGAGGAAATTAAGGGTTGGTGAAAGAGTAATCCTTATGCCGGCCTCTCCTGAAGAGAAGAGGTACATCCCATATTCAAGACAGGGGGCATTTTTCCCCGGGATAGCCGAGGGTGCATCCGTAAACGTTGTTGCACGCATTCCTGACAGGGTCCTGCCATAGTCTTCAATCTTTTCCCATTTCCGGTCCGTTGTGTTATTTATTGAAGTATAATGTTCTGCTTCCATTGAAACATATCCATCAGCCTCTACAAATCCCTTGATATCGCCGGACTGTTTAAGGACAGGGTCAAATACTGGCATACTTACCTTAACTTCCGTACCGGCACCTCTGATCCTTATGGTACCGTTTTGTCTTCCGGCAGGAAGTTTTTCCCAGTCGATATTTACAGTTATCCGTTTTTCAGTGCTTACTGATCCTGCAGTATCCTTCAGAAGTATCCAGGGTTTGTCACATGTTATTGAAAATGAAAATGATTGACTTCCCTTATTGAAAATCTCCAGGTATCTTTCCTGCCTGTTAAAAACATCAAATGAAGGAAGAACAGCAGGCTCGCCCGTACCGGGCCATACTTTCCCCGAACCTTCCAACGCTATACCCATTTCAGCAGTATCAGGAATCTGGATCCTGTAAAGGTGTAAAGCATCCAGACTGTTTACACGTGGGTCAGCCCAGCTTTTGTATCCCAGAACGGGCTGGTCCATAAAATGATTCCATTTGCCGCCTGCATATTTGTGGTTGTAATAGCCCATCAGGCTTGTATCTGCCCTGAAGAGCTTCTCGGTCTTTTCTGCCAGTTCATTGGTTGCTGCCCTTCCCTGTTTCGCATATAGTGCATTCTTTCCCGCAGTGAAGTACAATTCGTTCACAATCGAGCTGGCTTTAACAGGAAACAAGACCAGATGATAAAATGAATCGTGCATTTCAACAGGCAGAAGATCAGAGATTCGTTCAGCTTTTTCTGCCAGTGTCTTAAAGTCCGTTACTACTTTTTCTGCTTCTCCGTAGTTGACAAGGCTGTAAGTTGTTGGACTAAGCAGCTCAGGTTTGCGGCGGCCATTATACTTTGTGGTTTTCGATATGATATCAGCAATTTCCTTGGGGCAGACAGGTCCGAACGTCCTTTCAGCCCACCTTTCTGTAAAACCATTCATGTCAGAAGCTGTATGAACTTCGCTGTTCCATGCCAGGGATAAGAAGTATTCCAGCGGAAATTCATAGCCCCGGAAATGACCCACATTAACAATCCATATCCTGTCGGCACCATACTGTTTTGCGAGACCAAACTGATCCCAGATTTTTGGGATAGGGTTTGTGTTTATCCACTGGTAGCTACGGGGTCCGCCATGATAATCAAAATGATAATAAATCCCTGCACCCCCGGTCCTGGTCCGTTCCCCTGCTGCAGGCACTCTTCGCAGGTTTCCCCAGTTATCCTCTGCCCAAAGCAAGGTTACGTCGTCAGGTACACGCATGCCGGCATTGTAGTAACCCTGAACCTCCTTATAAAGGCACCATAGCTGAGGTATCTTTGTCACATCCGGATTCATCTCTTCAGAAAGTATTTTTCTCTGGACATTTACGATTTTTTCAAGCTTGTCTATGTTAGCCTGGGGGCCTCCCGGTCCCATCTCGGTGTCGTCGGCTCCTCTTAGTCCGATGGTTATCAGTGATTCAAAGTTCCGGTTGCGTCTTATACCATCGCGCCAGAATTTTACAAGAGTATCTGCATGTTTTGTCCAGTTCCAGCTGCCAAGAGTTCTAAGGTACCGGCGATCCCATTCCTTCTGTGCCCTGAGCATGGGTTCCTGATGAGAGGTCCCCATAACTATGCCATATTCGTTTGCCAGGGCAGCATTCAATGAGTCATCCTCATTAAATGCATTGTTCCACATGGCAGGCCACATGTAGTTAGCCTTCAGTCTGAGCAACAACTCAAAAATCCTTGAATAGAATTCATGTCCATAATTTGCAACACCACGTGGAATAGGAGGTTTCACAGACAAGGGGACCATCCCGTATTTCCAGGCGACCCAGTTGGTGAGATCCGGAGCTTCATCATTAAGGAAAATGCCACGGTATTTTACTGAAGGCTCGCCGTAAACCAGGCGTCCCGGAGAAACAAAGAGGTCATTACTTTTCCTTGCAGGAACATCCGCCCACCAGTACCATGGAGAAACCCCTATTCCACCGGAAATCTCGTAAATCCCGTAAATTGTGCCGCGTTTATCGCTTCCGGCAATTACAAGTCCCTTTTCCACTCCCGGAAATGGTTTGTCAACAACCTGAATGACAAATGATTCCCATTTGCCTGAAATGTCATCAACCCGAATTTTTCTCCTTTTCACAAGATCTTCAATCAAAGGACTTTTTCCAATAGTACCAGCTATTATCACCTCTGAATGAGAACGTTTCTTATTAGGTGACAGCAAAGGCAAATTACCGGTAACAGTTTTTATGTCCATCTGAAGATCTTTGAATGCCCTGATAACCCCCGGATCATCCTTTTCACTTATGAGCATTTGAGCAGAACTCGTCCCCGATGAGATTGTAAAACTTCCTGATTCTTTCTGAGTGGAAATTTTAAGTCTCTCCGTCTGAGAGCTGGCGACAACAGGTAGAATCAAAAGCAAAAAGCTCACAAAAGCTGTTCTTGTCATTTTTTGATTCATGATCTATATTATTTAAGGTATCATTTCACAAATTAGAGGGATATAACCTAATTGGTACCCAAAGAATATACTCCATAATCAACTGAAATAAAAATTACCGAAATAATATTACCAGGTTATTTTTCATCCTTTAAGATTCAACGATCAGTTCTGTCATCTGCAGATCGGTATCCCTTGATGAACTTCCTGTCATTATCTCGAAAATGCCGGGTTCAACCACATAATTCATTTCTATGTTATGAAAAGCAAGCTTTTCCGGATCTATACGGAAAGTAACCTTTTTTGTTTCCCCTGCATTCAATGAAATCCGTCTGAATCCTCTTAGCTCCTTCACAGGCCGGGTCACTGAACTCACCTTGTCCCTTATATACATCTGGACAATTTCCTCCCCTGCTGTCATACCTGTATTTGTGACCTCTACCGTGACCGTGGTTGATTCATTCCTGCCAATCGAACTACTGGCAAGACGGGGGCTCCCGTATTTGAAATCCGTGTAACTGAGACCGAATCCGAAATGATACAAGGGATTGATATCCTGTGATATATAGTCAACAAACTGCGCACTTGGCTTATGATTATAATACATTGGCAGCTGTCCTGCCGATTTAGGAAATGTAATAGTGAGCTTTCCTGATGGATTAACCTCGCCGAAAATAATGTCAGCAGCAGCTTTCCCAGTTTCCTGACCCATGTACCAGCCTTCGATAATTGCATCTGCCTTTTCAGCCAGCATGTTTATCGAAAGAGGACGTCCGTTCATAAGGTAAACGATGACCGGTTTCCCAAGTTTAATTATCTGGTCAGCTAGTTCATTCTGTTCCCCGAAAAGGTTAAGGGTCATGTTATCACCAATGTGATTTTTTGCCCAGGCTTCCCGGCAAAGGTGTTCATTTTCACCGATAGCGAGTATGATGATCTCCGCATTACGAGCTATGCTTACCGCTTCGCTTATAAGTTTGAGATTTTCATCTCTTGATGCAAATTCTATCTCATCATATTTCCAGTTAAAATAGCTTGTCGATGTATTCGTTGTAAGCCTGCAGCCCTGTGCAAAAACCACCTCTGCTGACGATCCAACCTTATCTTTAATGCCCTGCAAAAGACTTGTTTTTCTGTGAGGTTCTCCCGAATAACCTCCAAACCACAGGTCACTTGCACATGGACCAATAACTGCGATCTTCCTGTGTTTCCCTGGAGAAAGAGGCAGCAGATTATTATTTTTCAGCAAAACAATCGACTCATAGGCAGCTTTAAGGGCAAGTTGAACGTGTTCATCCTTTCTGCTGATACTTTCAGCATTTGCCTCATCAATATATGGATTTTCAAAGAGCCCCAGCTCGAACTTCATTGTAAGAACCTGCTCAACTGCCCTGTCAATATCTATGAGCTTTACCTTTCCCTCCTTCAGCAGCTCAGGAAGGAATTTATAAAGGTTTCCCTGAGGGAATTCATACTGAACGCCCGAATTAAATCCGGTCATAGCGGCTTCCTTCAGGTCACTCACCACAAAATGTTTGTTGAAAAGCTGATCCACTCCATAATAATCCGAAACTATCATCCCGTCATAGTGCCACTCGTTACGCAGGAGGTCCTTAATAAGCCATTTGTTTGCATGAGAAGGGACACCGTCAACCTCATTATATGAAGGCATAACTGATGCAGGTTTTGCATAATCGATGCACATCTTGAATGGAGGGAGATGATAATCCCTGAGTACACGCAGAGAGTGATTTGCGGGGCCCTGATTCTGACCCCCTTCTGATTCCCCATGTCCTGCCAGGTGTTTAAGGGTTGCAGCAACATGCCCGTCTGCTATTTTACCGTTGTCGGTACCCTGAAGTCCTTTAACTGCAGCGCATGAAAGACGTCCGTTAAGGTAAGGATCTTCGCCATATGTCTCCTCAACCCTGCCCCAGCGGGGATCGCGGCAAACATCAATTACAGGAGTCAAAGCATGATGCGTGCCTCTCGATCTCATCTCATTTGCAACAACACCATATACCTTTTCAAAAAGGTCAGGATCCCACGAACATCCAAGACCTATCGCCTGAGGAAAAACTGTCGATTCGGGTCTCATCATGCCATGCTGACCCTCATCAACAAAGATGGCAGGTATACCGAGCCTGGTCTCTTCAGTGAGAAATTTCTGGATCGTATTTCTCATTCTTACAGTATCCCGGATATTAAGCGGAGAAGGATGAACGGAGTGACATCCTTTCCCGAAGATCTCGTGCATTCTCACGGAATCGCTCAGGACTTCGGGTTTGAAATCCTCGACGCCGCCATTCCAGACTCCCATAAGCTGGGCGACTTTTTCTTCTATGGTCATTCTTTCCATCAGGTCAGCAACCCGTTCCTCAGGTTTCAGTGCCGGATCAAGATAGGGAGCATTGATTTTCATATTTTCATTATTTATTAATTTCTTCACAGGGATTTAACGGCTTTCCCCTATATTTTTGCTGTTTTGATTACCGAATAAAAAGCCGGTTTGGGGTTGTAGTTCCTGTC
>Ga0315542_1001471_pt1 | contig 14682 bp, 10 predicted proteins | sample SalMarSW160120MG_FD_202541 | JGI IMG/M metagenome (GOLD analysis project Ga0315542, IMG submission 202541) | Salt marsh sediment microbial communities from the Plum Island Ecosystem LTER, Massachusetts, United States - Salt Marsh Sediment SW1601-20 ...
AACAGCACGATCTACGAAAAGCATGATACGATCACGGACGAAGCTGACTGGCAGCCATGTTGGAGTGACTTACAGCAGAACTCAGAATTGGGAAAATTGTTGGCATTGTATGCTACACCAGCCAGTAGTGTCAATGGCCTGCCTGTCACAGATCAGGATCACAATTTCTTACTCCGTTACTTAACCCAGGAAGTAGACGGTGTCCATATGGAAGCTTACTGCACCTGTGGTGAGAGTTTCGTTGAAGTGGGAGAGGATCAGACCCAGGTTTTAGATGCATTGTGGCATGATTACCAGGGACATTTTGAGTCTAAAAATATCGCTGGACAGTTGCTGCGAAATTGGGCAAAGGCCAGGAACAACCCGATTCGTAAATTCTATCGTTCATAGTACTCAAGCAAATCAATATCTTAGATCAATGAAGAATTCGAGGTTCCTCAGAGAGATCCCGATTTCTTAAAAAACACACCAGGAGCTTTGTGATCCTGGTGTGTTTTTGTGTTATTGATTATTATTTTACTGCCAGCAGTTTGACGTCAAAAGTCAGGGTAGCATTGGGTGGTATCGTCGGTGGGTAACCCTGAGCACCATAGGCTAGGGCAGGCGGAATGATCAATTTGCGTTCACCCCCGACTTTCATTCCCACGATGCCTTCATCCCAGCCCTTGATGACCTGTCCCTGTCCCAAGGTGAAAGTGAATGGTTGCCCGCGGTTGACGGATGAATCGAATTCCGTACCGTCCGCCAGGTAGCCTGAGTAATCAACCACGATCGTGTCTCCGCTCGCTGCCGCTTTGCCAGTTCCAACCACGACATCTTGATATTGCAGACCATCGGGCAGTGTAACCATTTCGGATTGAGCTGCAGGAGGGGTGGCTGTTGATGCAGCACCGTTCCTGCCCGAAAGTGCTGTAAAGGCAAAGTAGCCGATTGCACCTAAAGCTACCAAAATGATAAAGCCCAGAATAATTCGTTGCCTGCGCAACCTGGCCGCGCGCCTGCGGGCACGATCTGAACGAGTGGACATGTACAACCTCCGGAGATTTAAGCCGTGCGAGGCTTAAAAAGTGTGGCTCGATCTATGAGCCGGTCATGCAAGATTCTTTTCAAAGAAGAGAGTGCAAACTTCAGTCAATCCATGCTGAAAAGACCAAAGCCTACACTCTACAATTTGCGACGGGCTTAACTATATCATAAACTTCCATCAGCGGTACACAAACGGCAGGTAGATTTCCGGTGGTGGGGCAGGCGGCTCGTTTATTTGCAGACCAAGAGTTCCGCTCACCGGCTGCGTGTTGAACGCGTTCCAGGCTGTCAGGTTCAAGGTGTACGTTCCACTGGCGGTATAAACGTGGCTGAAAGTTAGCGGGTCGTAGAGGCTGGTCAATGTGATGGGCAGCGTGTTATCGCCGTAATCCAGCGTATAAGTGTAGGGCTTAGAAGCGTTATCCGGGGATAAGTCGGCGCGCAGAAACAGGCTTTGGCCGGCATATGGGCTGGCGGGATAAACCTGGTCCACACTAATCTGGGTAATACTGATCGGTTGTTGTGGCTCGATTACGACCGGATGCTGGCTGCTGCTGCTCCCCAACGTGTTTGTGATACTCAAAGTCACAGTGAAAGTTCCGGTATGCGTATAGGTGTATTGCGGGCTGCTGTCCCAGGCGCGGCCGATCCCATCACCAAAATCCCAGGCGTAATCGAACGGTGGCGTACCGGTAGTCTGATCGTAAAAATGTAGCGCCTGTCCCATTTGAACCGGGCTATCAGTGGTGAAGTCGGCTGCAGGGGGAATGGCTTCGAAACAGGAGCTGCCCGTGCCCTCCAGGAGAACGTCATCGAGATACCAGCCATCAGCGTTGATCCCGGCATCGGATTTCAAGCGGAAGCGCAGGCGTGCATTTCCGGCATGAGTCAGGGCGGGCAAGTCGATGCGCTGCTGCACCCAGCCTGCACTGCTGCCGCTGTATGCAGCAGCCATTTCCCAATGCGAGCCGCCATCCGTGGATGTTTCCAGATAAGCAAAATCGTAGATTGGCGGCTCTTCCAGGCTGTACTGCTGCCAGAACCGAAGTTGAACATCTTCATAGGTCGAGAGATCGAGGGGTGGGGAGGTCAGGGAAACATCGATGTTGTCGCTGTAATTCCCGTTCGGACTGTCTGACCAGGCATGTGAGGGACTGTGGGCGGCCTCACTGGTGATCGCCCAGGGACTGTCAGCGGACCAGCCCGCGCTGCCGGATTCGAAATCGCTACTGAAGATTTCGCAATAGGGAGCCAGGTAGATATCCTGGTGGACGGTCTGTTTTTCTGTTGCCGTCAGTGTGGAAGATGTTACAGTCAGATAACCGCTGGCCGCGGCGGATACCTGGTAGGTTCCGCTCAGGATTTGCATGCTGTAATACCCATTTTCCGGATCGCTGATCGTGCTGAACTGTCCCGCAAACACCTGGGCTGACAAGGGGGCGTTATCGCTGGCACTGCGCACCAGGCCTTCTATCGTAGCGCTGGTATCCGGGTTTAGCAGGGTCAAGAAAATAGCACTTGGGACACCCCAGGCACCGCTGGCATCCTGGCTTTCAACGAAAAGCGTGTGCTTCCCGGGAGGCAAGAAGAATGTCTCTAACCTGGCCTGGGCTGCCTCGATCGGGGTATCGAAAGCGCCGTCGGTGGCCTGCATAGGTTCCAGCACGGCACCGGTTTCCCAGGATGGCTGATCGATGCTGTAACGCACGGCTGCAATCGCCTGCACCGGCTCTCCAGACCCTGCCCGGTAGCGGGTGTCATCCGCTACAGCACTCAGAGTGACCGGGGTCCCGGCCGCGACAGTTGCGCTGGAGAGCGCAAGTTGCAGCGAGTCAGGCCCAGCGGGATCCTGGTATGGTCGTCTGGCTGCTTTGAACGCATACAACAGCGCCTCACGGTTGCTGGGGTAAATTGTGTTTTCAAAACTGGTGCAATCCTGGAAGAAAGTATTGCCTATTTCAAAAGTATAAGCTGCGACTCCTAGCTCACCATACGCCCAATCATCGCTGGAGCCTGTGGTGGGATAAAGACCAACCGCTTGCTCGGGAGTGTGCTGGTTGAAGTAAGCCAGCTTGCGTCCCAGCGTTTGCAATTGTGTGCTGTTGGGCGCCAGAGCAGAGCTCCAGCCCCAGGGCCACAGCACCAGGTCACCGTAGCTGTGCAGGGTGATAAATGTGCCCATGGCAGTATCCGGTGCCGGATCGTTTTCATTAGGCCCACGTTGGTCCGGGAAGATGCTGGCGACATAGGTCTGCAGCGCTTGCGTTTCAGGCTCAGAGGCCGCCTCCGGACCGCGATAGGTTTCATCGCACGGGTTCGCACTTGCGCCTGCCCCACCCCATTTAAAACTGCTGTTGCGATTCAAATCAGTGCCCCAAGTCCCTGGGTCGCTGCAGCCATCATCGCTGTCGGTATTTTTGCGCCAATACAGGCCCGTCTCAGCGAATTTACGCCCATCCGGGTTGGTTATCGCCAGAATATGGATCTCGGAGTGGTCTAAAAGCCAGGTTACATCCGGGTCGTGATTGTATTGGTTCGCCAGGTACTCGGCGAAGCGGGTCGCAATCTCAGCGGTGACATATTCACGGGCATGAATGGCTGCCATCAGGAAAAAGATGGGTTTTGGCCCGGGGATATGCGTGTTGGTGAGCACCAGGGTATCCAGATCGTATCCCGGTGGGCCTCCGGGCGTCACCTGATCCCAACTGGAACCGATTTTGACCCACCTGGCGATGTTTGCATGATTGGCAGCTAACGACGCCAGATCGGCGTAAGTCTCTTCGACCGTGCGGTAGCATGGGAATCCGGGTATGCCGCTGGTCTGATCGGGTAGATTCTGGTTTGGGCGGAAAAGCAGTTCGGTCTTGCCAGCATCTACGGTGATGGCATAACCGCTCTGCTGCAGCTCTTGATACTGGACAGGTGACAGCAAGGCGATCAGGTAACCTTGCTCGTGATTGACCTCCCAGACATCCAGCCATTGGGTAAGGGCTGCCAGTTCTACTGGGTTGGAGAATTCAACCCGCGCCACCACGGGCTGTAGCGGTTGTTGCCTGGGAGGGGAATCCCGTGGGCCTGGCTCATCCGGCGCTTTTAGAGAGGGAAACACCATTCCTGGCAAGAGAAACAAGGCCAGGATCAGGTTGAAAGCTTTGACTCGCCGTATCGATGAATGTTGTCTCACGTGCCTGCCCTTCCAGCCTGGATTTTAATCGATTATCAAAGGCGATAGATGGTTGAATACTTCAGGTTATTCCTCGACATAAGGGACGAAATCCTGGTGAGCCAGACCTTGCTCGATGGCTTTGTAGGCCACAGCGCGGGCTACTGCCTTATGCACCTCGGTATCCAGCGGATTCGGGACCAGTTCGCCCTCAGGTGCCAGGTTGGCGATGGTTTCCGCTGCTGCCAGATACATCTCCCGGCTGATATAAGGTGCCTGGGAATCGATCGATCCACGCAAGATACCGGGAAAGCCGAGCACATTGTTAACCGATTTTCCATCCGCGGCAAAGACTGCACCGGCAGCCTTTGCCAACTCTGGGTCGATTTCAGGTCGTGGATTGGATAGCGCCAGAATAATCTGTCCTTTCCGGACCATTTCCGGTTTGATCAGACCAGGCGCGCCGGTGGTTGCTATTACGATATCCGCCTGGGCCATGATTTCATTCAAGTTAGAGGGCTGGCCTCCAACTTGCGCAAACCGCTTTAAGGCTTCCTCGGAGAGGTCGGCTCCCATGACCGGGTTGCCGGTCAAATCCATTAGCATTTGCCCGGTTGCATTCCCGGCTGCCCCCAGGCCAATCTGCCCGATGCGCGCATTGCACAAATCGATACCGGTCTGCCGGCAGGCGTTTGTCAGCGCGGCTGTAGTCACGACCGCGGTGCCATGCTGGTCATCGTGCATCACCGGGATATCTAGCTGTTCCTGCAAGCGTCTTTCGATTTCGAAACAACGTGGTGCGGAAATATCTTCCAATTGGATGGCAGCAAAAGTGGGGGCGATCGTGGCGACCGTGGCTACGATCTGTTCAACATCTTTGCTGTTCAATAAAATCGGTACGCCGGATAACCCCACCAGCGTTTCCATCAGCATGGCTTTCCCTTCCATAACAGGCATACCCGCCAGTGGGCCTATGTCTCCCAGTCCCAGGATGGCCGTCCCATCGGTGACGATGGCGACCAGGTGCCCTACCGCGGTATACAACCGTCCTAAGGATGGGTCCGCGGCGATGCGCGTGCATACCTCGGCCACACCCGGGGTGTAGACGCGCCGAAGCGTCGCCAGTGAATCGATCTTGAAGCGGCTGCGGATGGCGATCTTTCCCTTCTGGTGCAGTTCGAGGACTTCATCACGCACTTCCATGACGCGGGTGCCCGGATTGTTGGCGATGGCTTCCAGAACCTGGTTCATCTGGGTTTCGTTGTTGGCGTAGATGGTGATGTCACGGATCATATCCCGGTGAGTTTCATGGATGATGCGGATTTCGCCTACATCACCTCCCGCCTCCGCAATTGCAATCAATAAGTGGCCTAAGGTTCCATAAGTCTGGTCATTTCTGCAGCGCACCGTACGCATGATTTTATTGTCTTCGTTCATTACTTCCTCGATCAATTTTATATATAAGATACCCCTAGAATGATCTTTTGATTATGCCACATTTCGTTCTCATCCACGGGTTAGTGGGTGTTAAATTATGGAATCATGGGCTCATAAAAATTAAACCGAATATAAGCGCAAACCTGTGAGTCAGATCACGAACTGACTCACAGGTTTGCGCTTATTTAGTTTATGAAAAAAGCCAGGGATCACCTGGCTTTAATAACATGTCAGTGGTTCCCGTTATGCCACAGTTTAAAATCTTTTAAAATCGAATTGCCGAGGAATTCTTTGATGATCGAGTTATCCGGGATCAGCTCGCTGTCGATCGGCAAGAACCACTCCAGGAATGCCAGCAAACGCTTACTTTCGACGTACTCCGGAGTGCCATACGGCACCTGGCGCAGCAGCGGCTCGACTACCGGCTTCAGCGCCGATAGCTCATAAGCCAGGGCGGAGTTGAAAAGCACATCGGCATTTTCCTGGAATGGAAATATATAACGCTTTTCCCCGCGCCGTACTGATTCCCAACGCTGGATGGTGACCGTAGCCGTATAGCCGCGTTCACGTGCATCCCGTGCAATGCGCCGGATCAAGCGCGTGTCTGTGGTGGAGACGCGGTTATGGCGATCCAGGTTGAGCTGAGTGAGGGCGGAAACATAGATGCGGAAGATAGACTGGTCCGGCACGGCATGGATTAAGTCCGGGTTCAAGCCGTGTATCCCTTCCAGGATGATGAGCTCTTCAGGATCCAGTTGGATCGAATCGCCTACTTCGCTTCTCCCGGTGATAAAGTTATAGCGGGGCAATTGGACACGTTCTCCGGCAATCAGGCGGCGCAGGTCTTCAGACAGTCGAGTTGTGTTCAATGCCCGGATCGATTCGAAATCGAAATCCCCATTCTCATCGCGAGGCGTGTCATCCCGATCGACGAAATAATTATCCATTTCCAGTGGGAAGGGGGAGATACCGTGCGCCAGAAGCTGAACGGATAGGCGCTTGGAAAAGGTAGTTTTTCCAGAAGAAGATGGCCCGGCGATCAGTACAATACGTATTTCATCGCTGCGATTGGCAATCTGGCGGGCGATTTCTGTCACGCGCTGTTCGTGCAAGGCTTCGGAAACCAGGATGACCTCGCGGGTGCGGTTGGCCTGGATGGCATCATCCAGCGCGCCGACACTCGAGATGCCCAGGCGCTTCAACCAGTCTCCATACTGCCGGAACGTGACCAGCAATTTGGGATATTCGGGCATCGGTAGCAGTTCGGTCGGCGCATGCCGGCGGGGGAAACGCAGGGTAAAGCCTTCGCCCGCCGGAGTCAGGCCAAACCATTTCAGATACCCGGTTGAAGGCACCATATAGCCGTGATGGTAGTCCTTATGATCCTGGAGCTGGTAGATGGTCAGATAGTTCTTACGGCGATGGGCCAGCAGGCGGACCTTATCCTCGGCTTTAATCGATTTGAAATACTCCGAGGCTTCATTCAGGGGCATTTCCTGCCTCTGGAAACAGAGATCGGCTTCCACCAGTTCGCGCATATGGGCTTGTAGCTGGGCTAATTCATCCAGGCTGAGCGAGGGACGATCGGAAACCTGGCAGTAATAACCACCCGAAGCAACCGAATGATCGACTGTCAGAACTGCGCCCGGGAAAAGATGATCAAAAGCCGTTTCAAGCAAAAAGGTGAGTGAGCGACGATAAATACGCATGCCATCTGCCTCACCCATAGTAACCGGGCGGACGCTGGCATCCATTTTAATCGGGTAAGTCAATTCCCTTAATTCACCGTTGACGATCGCACCGACAATCGGGGGGATATTCTGTTGTTCGAGTAGCTTTAAGAATGTGCCCACCGGGGCATTGCGCGGGCCGGAGAGGACTTTGCCGTCCGGCAAAACAATCTCTATAGTGTGGCGTGGTGAAACAAAGTGAATCTCATTGCTTGCTTGCATATTGAAAACCTTCCAGGATGATCGCCCCCATGCAGATTTGGATCCCCAACCGCTTACGGGAAAGGAGAGTATTCCGGCGGGCACCATCCAGTAATTATCATTGGGAGAGCTATTTTATCACTATTAACCGGAACGATAGCCTTACGTTGCAATTACATTTCAAGACTGCAAGGGTGTTCTTGTGATCCTATGACCCCCTTGAGCGATGCGAACTCCCCACAGGAGTGCAGTCAAATTGCAGCCCTGTGGGGAGTGCTTACGATTATTCTAAAACTTTGTTGTTCGCAGTTCAGCTCAATTCGAAATCCGGTAATGCGAAAGACGCATCCACGCCGCAACAAAGCACCAGTTCTTTCGCCGCCTTGACCTCGTCCAGTCGTCCGACCGGCGTTTTATGAGGCGCTTCTTTCAGCGTCTCCGGTTGCGTGTGTGCTTCTTCGGCGATTTTCAGCAAGGCATCCACGAACGCATCCAGGGTTTGCTTGCTTTCTGTTTCAGTAGGCTCAATCATCAGCGCCTCATGCACGATCAACGGGAAGTAGTTCGTCGGCGGATGGAAATCATAATCCATCAAGCGCTTGGCGATATCCAGTGCATGAACATCGGGCGCATCCGCCCAACGACCCTCGAGCACAAATTCGTGCATACAGGTGCGGTCATAGGGCAGGGTGTACGTATCTTTGAGACGTGCCATCAGATAATTGGCGTTGAGCACGGCATACTCGGAGATCTTGCGCAGTCCCTCAGGGCCGTGCATGCGGATATACGTGTAAGCGCGCACCATCATGCCGAAGTGACCCTGGAAAGCCTTGACTCGCCCGATGCTCTTCGCCGGTGTGACCAGGCCATACAGCGGCGGCTGCTCGTCATCGCCCTCTTCGATAATGTCGACGATTGGTCCGGGGAGAAAATCAACCAGGTGCGCAGCCACGCCAACCGGGCCTGATCCAGGCCCGCCGCCGCCGTGAGGTGTGGAGAAGGTTTTATGCAGGTTGTAATGCAGCACATCGAAACCCAGATCGCCAGGGCGGGTGATGCCAAGCAGGGCGTTCATATTGGCGCCGTCGCCGTACACCAGGCCGCCGGCTTCGTGCACCATGCGGATGACTTCCTCGACATTTTCATCGAACAGGCCCAGGGTGTTCGGGTTGGTCAGCATCAGTCCAGCCAGGCTGTCATCACATTCTGCCCGCAGCGCTTCCAAATCCACGTTGCCACGCGCATCGGATGCCAATTGGACAACCTGCATGCCGCTCATCGCCGACGTCGCCGGGTTGGTACCGTGGGCTGAGTCGGGGATCAGGATTTTCGTGCGTTTGCTGTCGCCGCGCGCTTCATGGTAAGCACGGATGATCAGAACGCCGGTCAGTTCGCCATGCGCGCCGGCTGCAGGCTGCAGCGTTACCCCGGCAAACCCACCGATCTCTTTGAGCATCTCCTGCAGTTCGAACATCAGGAGCATGGCCCCCTGAATTGTTTCCACCGGTTGCAAAGGGTGAATATTGGCGAACCCGGGCAGACGGGCGGTCTCTTCGTTGATCTTCGGGTTGTACTTCATGGTGCAAGAGCCGAGGGGATAATATCCGGTGTCGATGCTGTAGTTCAGTTGCGAGAGACGGGTGAAATGACGAATGACGTCTACCTCTGAAAGCTCTGAAAGCGGCAGATCTTGACGCACCAGACCCGCTGGCAGTTCGGCCCGTGGTACATCGGGCTCGGGAAAGCGGACGCCCCGCCGTCCGGGTACGGAAAGTTCACAAAGCAGTGGTTCAATCATCGGACACCTCCGCCAGCACATCCACCAGTAAATCGATGTCTTCTCTGGAGTTCATTTCGGTTACAGCGATCAGCATATGATCTTTAAGCTCGGGATAATCCTGTCCGAGATCATAGCCACCCAGCACATCATGTTCGAGCAGATGCTCGTTAATTTCTTTGACCGGGCGCGGACAGCGTACTACAAACTCATGATAGAAAGGACCCTGATGCCAGAGCTCAAATCCCGGCAGGGCCGCTATCTGACTGGCAGCAAAATGAGCTTTGTGGTAGCACAATTCAGAAACCTCTTTCAGCCCACCTTTGCCTAACAGGCTGAGATAAACGGTGGCAGCCAGGGCAATCAGCCCCTGGTTAGTGCAGATATTCGAGGTGGCTTTTTCACGGCGGATATGCTGCTCGCGGGCAGTGAGAGTCAGTACATAGGCGCGCTTCCCGTCTTTATCCACAGTTTCACCGACCAGTCGACCAGCCATTTTGCGGACGTAATCTTTACGGGTGGCGAACAGGCCCAGATAAGGACCACCGTATGAAAGCGGGATGCCCAGCGGTTGGCCTTCACCCGTCACGATGTCGGCTCCAAAATCTCCGGGTGGCGTGAGCATTCCTAAAGCCATGGGGTTGACTGCCACGGCCAGTAATGCCCCGGCTGCATGAGTGGCTTCTGCCAGGGCGGAGTAATCAAAGATTCTTCCGAAGAAATCCGGATATTGCACTACGACCAGGGCAGTGTGTGCATCGATCAGTGGGATCAATGCTTCAGGACCGCTCTCCAAATCGACTTCAGAACTGTCGCCAACCAGGGTGATGGCATTGCCGGGGTTGTAAGTGCGAACGGTGGCTCGATAATGCGGGTGCAGCGCAGGGGAGATCACGATTTTCGTGCGTTTGCCACGGAAATTTGCCACAGCCATGCTAACTGCTTCGGCTACCGCAGTGGCGCCATCATAATGACTGGCATTGCAGGCTTCCATACCGGTCAGGGCAGCGATCGAGCTCTGGTAATCGAAGATCGCCCGTAAGGTTCCCTGTGAGAGCTCCGGTTGGTAAGGTGTATAGGCTGTTAAGAATTCACCGCGGCGGATGATCGCATCTACCGCGGCGGGGATATAGTGGTTGTATGCCCCTGCGCCCAGGAAGGAGACCAGATCGCGGACTGTCTCATTCACGCCCGCGAGCCCTTGCATTTCAGCCATGGCCTCCATCTCGGTCAATCCAGGGGGTAAATTCAAATCTGGGAAGCGATGTGCTGCTGGGACGTCTTTGAAAAGTTCTTCGACGAGTGTGACCCCGATCGTCTGCAGCATAGCTTCCCGTTCAGCATCTGTGTGGGGAATAAACATACCTGCTCCTAATTGGTTAAAACATCTTTGCTCAGGATCCGCATCCTGCAGAAGCTACTCCGCATCTGCAATACTGGCTTCATAAGCTGCTGCATCCATCAATCCATCCAGCTCAGATGGATCGCTCAACTCGATTTTGAGCATCCAGGCTTTACCATAGGGATCGCTGTTGACAACTTCCGGGGTATCAGGGAGTTCATCATTGATTGCGATGACCTTTCCACTCACCGGGGCGTAGACATCGGCGGCAGCTTTGACAGACTCGAGCGTGGCGCAGGAATCTCCCTGGCTGATCTCTTCATCTTCTGAGACAACGATTTCGACGTAAACGATGTCAGAGAGCTGGTCTTGGGCATGGTCGGTAATCCCTATAGTGCCGATCTTGCCATCAACTTTGATCCATTCATCATTTTCTGTATATTTCAGATCTTTCGGAATGTTCATTTTGTTTTCTCCTGTATAGAAGTTTTAGGTTGGTAGGCACAAAAGCCGAGAGTCTCTGGTATAGATCCACTTGGTTGGTATAGAAAAAGAAACAGGGACGCACGCCGAGGAAGCATGCGCCCCTGTTTAGAACCTGAGAGATTCGCGTCAACATTGTTGTCGCTTGCCCCGTCGGTGTCAGGCGACCATTTTCGGGTGATAGAGTCGCTTGACTTTCCAGAGGTTTCCAGGGAAAGAGTCCGTTTACCTGAGAGTTTCATCCAACGGATTTCCCGTCGGACTTGCCCCTTCGGTGCCCGGCAAATGCAAATCTGCCGGATCTCTCCTCAATCCCAGCTATTCATTTTAGGTGGATTTCCTATCCGCAGGTCAGGTAAATAAACCTGACCTATTGAACCACAATCATTCTAAAAGGTTGTCAGACAAAAGTCAAGTGAATAATGTAATATCTAAGCGTTGGTCAAGGTGCCCCGCACCCAATCACCGACCAACCAGTATTTGAAATCCTCGCCCTGGTTGCATTGCACGGCCGCTACTACGCCATAAACCAGCGCCGCGATGGGGATCAGAGAAATCAGCAGGGCAAGCGGCATCAGCAGGCAGCCAACCAGGATAACGGCCAGCAGGCCACTGATTATCCAGGCGAGAATTGCCAGAATTCCGGCGCCAATCCAAAAGATCAATTGAAAAACAAAGGACTGCATGGACTGGTAGGCGACATATTTGGAACGGTCCTTGAAAGCCAGGTATATTATTAACGCGACCACGGGTCCCAGGAAGCCCGTAACCAGGTTGACCAGGGTGCTGAGGTGTGCCAACATTGCCCAGGTCCGTTCATCAGAAGGCGAGAGCGGTGGCGGAGGAGGTGGCGATACATACTGTGGGGGTGAGGGTGGATGTGCCTCAGGTGCGCTGCCTGTTGGAGGAGTGGGCTGGCTATCTGGCGGTGTTTCTTCGGGCTCAATCTCGGGCGTTTCAGGGATTGAGACTTCGGGATCTTTTTCAGGAACAGGTTTTTCTTCAGTCACTTTCATTCTCCTTAAGGAATATTCTCCTCAAATGAATCACTGCACTTTCTGCCACCGGTAGGGGCAACTCATGAATTGCTCCTACATACTGGCTCGCAGATTTTTTCGCGAACGGAGGATACAGTACCTTGCAATAGTATTATATTTGATTTCTATGGAAACGGGGCGAAAACCGGGGGGACGCTAAAACATTAAGATAAATCGGGTGACTTATCCTGGCTTGATTTCTGATCTTCGATTAACCGATCACGATTTTTATTGAAGGACCTCCGTTCTCGGCGGCTCCACTATGGATAATTCCACTGCGAAACCACAAAGCCGAAAACGGGGTCCTCATGGACGAGATAATGATTATACCCAGCCCTGATTTTTCATGAAGTTGGTGATTACCGGGAGTTCGGTGTAATGGCCCTGGTAAGAGTCATACGCCGGCCACAGGGTAACGAGCCACAGCAATGGAGCGCAGATCGCCCCGAAGCCAAACGTGACGAGACTGATAACAAAGATGAGTACCCAAATTGCGACGTTGAAGATCAGCGATTGGATGGCATGAAAGCGGATAAACGGCCGGTTCTTCTTGTCCTCCATCAACAAGACGATGATGGGAATGATGGGAATTGGGTATCCCAGCGCCGCCCAAAGCTTATCATCACTGGTAATATCAGGGGATTCGAACTGGTTCGACATTTGTGTTACCTCCATTCCTTGCTATGTGGTTGTAGTTCCCGGCATGATTACCGGCAGGACGATACTATGCATTGTACAACAAAATTGACACAATGCAATACAATTCCCAGAGTAAAAACCCCATTAAATTGCTGAAGTTACGCCGTGTGGAGGATCAAATGCCCATCCTCTGTAAATTCCAGACTCAATTCGCGTAAAGGGCTGGCAGCGGGACCGTGCTGTAGTTCGCCTTCCAGACCAAAACGTGAACCGTGACAGGGGCAGGCGAATCCCTGGTTGGATGGATCGACGATGCAGCCTAAATGCGGGCAGACCAGACTGAGGGCTTTGAAGCCGCTTTCGGTATGCAATAGAACAGCTTCGGCTTCGGGGATCGTGGTACGGGTGCCTACCGGAAAATCGTCTTGAAGACCCAGATCAAAAACGGTAGGTGGGGACGGATTCGGTTGGTAGGCCATATATCGCAAGACCCCCCCCAATCCAAAAAGTCCACTGATACCCAGGAGCGATTTCCACAGCAGACTGAGAAAATCTCGCCGGGTCAGCGCAGATGCAGCCCGCTCTGCGATTCCTTTCGATTCCGGTCTATCCGATTTAGTTGGGTCTAAAGTTTGACTTTGCATATTAACGCTCGACTGCATGGCACTCGTGGCAGTATTGTGAGGCTTGTTCGTCCGGCTTCTGCTCGCAGGCGGTCCCCATCACGGGTTTGAAAGTAAAACGTTGGCCGGTTGCTTTGCCGAATTCTTCAAAGGTCCCATCCGCCAGTTGGCGCACATTCCACAGTGGTTCACCTTGATCCGTGACGATAATTGTATCTCCAACTTTCAAATCAATTACCGGATTTAGAAACGCCAGCTTCAAGGCGATATCGTTGGGATCAGTGATTGTACGCGTCTTTGGCAACTCCGTCAATGTACCGTGGCAGGTACGACATTGCACGTATTGGATTTCTTTCTGATTGCTGTAGATATGGCCATCCCCCATGGCTTCCTGGCGCGTATGGCAGTCCACGCAGTCGAGGGTCCATTCGCAGCGCGTGAATTGAGCGATCGGCTGGTAATAATCATTTAGACGATCGTTGGGATGATCCTGCCGGGCGATGAACTGCATATCTCGCAGGTCATAATTGCCACGGTTGTGGCAGGTATTGCATTGTGTATAAGGGATTGAAGTGCTGAGTTGGTGCACTGGCGTATCGGGGTTTTTACCAGCAGTCGGCGTATGGCAGGCAGCGCAGCCGGTCTGGCGGTTGTATTGCGTTCCTTCAAGAGGTTCCGCAGAAAGATGACAGTACAGACAGTTCTGCGCAAATGCCAGGATAGGAGCCGAGTCGTCCGTGGATGGAGAAAATCGAGCCAGTGAGCTGACTCCCAGCGGGGGCATCCCAGGATCAGCCTCGACTGGGTAGATGCCCTGGTGGGCGACCAGGTCGGGTTGCGCGCCGTAAGTATAGCGGATGCTGGCAATCGCTCCAGCGTAAGTGGCCTGGATGCTTGTCAGTACGCGCTGGATGTGATCGCGCTGGTCGGCAGGATCGCCGCTATGGCAGTTGCTACCGCCACAAGATTCTTGAACCACGGACAGGTCAGAGGGATTTGCGCCGCCGCGCATACTGCTGTGTGCCAGGTCGGCGTCCAGTGCCAGGCGCTCTCCGCCATGGCAGATCACGCAGCCAAAGGTCGCTACCGGGTGGGAAGCGCTGATCTCCGGCAGATCAGAATGACAGGTCAGGCAGTATTCAGGCTGGCCGGTCAGAGTCGGGGTTAACACGATCGGGGTAGGCTGGCGGCTAAAGTGCCAGGCCACCAGCAGAACGGCCAACA
>Ga0315542_1001472_pt1 | contig 14678 bp, 16 predicted proteins | sample SalMarSW160120MG_FD_202541 | JGI IMG/M metagenome (GOLD analysis project Ga0315542, IMG submission 202541) | Salt marsh sediment microbial communities from the Plum Island Ecosystem LTER, Massachusetts, United States - Salt Marsh Sediment SW1601-20 ...
TGCCGAAAGTCGAGTCGACCTGAGAGGACGGAACTCGGGTTCCGTCCTCCGTATCTCGTGTCTCGTGTCTCGTACGCGACCAAGATCGAATGGAACCGTAGGGCGTCCGTACGCGGATCGAAATACGCAGTACGGAGTACGGGCTCCCGGAGGGAGCCTCAGATGCTGAACCGTTCCACCGAGGTTGTGACCTCCGCGACGCGGTCCGGATCTGGGACTACTCCGATACCGGGACCCGACGGGACTTGGAGTGTGCCGTCTGATTCGAGCACGAACGGCTCTGTGATGTCCTCGTCGTAGTAGCGGGAGGACTCCGAGATGTCGGACGGCAGCGTGAAGCCGGGCAGCGCCGCGAGCGCCAGATTCCCGGCACGCCCGATGCCCGTCTCGAACATGCCGCCACACCACACGGGCACCTCTCTGGCCACACACATGTCGTGGATGCGGCGAGCCTCCAGGTAGCCGCCGACCCGACCAGGCTTGATGTTCACGATCGAACACGCTCCCAGCGTGAGCGCGAGGCGTGCTGCCTCAGTCGAGGAGATCGACTCGTCGAGGCAGATTGGCGTTTTGACGGTTCGCGCGAACGAAGCATGGGTAGCGAGGTCGCCGAACGGTTGCTCGATCATGGCCAGGCCAAAGGCATCGAGAGCGGACAGACGTGCCATCTCTGAAGGTCCGTACGCTTTGTTGCCGTCGACCTGCAGGACCAACTCGTCGCCACACGCGCGACGAACCGCGGCGACCGGCTCGACATCCCACCCGGGCACTATCTTCAGCTTGATCCTTCGATACCCACGATCGATGTTGCGTCTGACCGTGTCGATGAGCCGGGCGACGTCGCGGTCGACGCCGAGGGCGACGCCAACAGCGACGCGATCGGTTGCCGCTCCGAGAAACGTCGCGAGTGAAACACCGGACGAACGCAGCTCCACGTCGAGGAGCGCCATTTCGAGCGCAGCTTTCGCCATCCGATGCCCCTGAATCGGCTCGAGGAGCCTGCCAAGGTTCGTCGCGGTCACGGCGCTTCCGGTGAGCTGGGGGAGGAGGACATCGCGCATGACGCTGTGTGCCCCCGACACATACTCGGACGTGTAGATGGGTTCGTTCATTGCCACACACTCGCCCCAGCCGGTCCCGGTGTCCGTGTGCACTGCCACGAGCAGCACGTCCCGATTGTCTTGGACACCCAGCGCCGTGTGGAACGGGGCGGCGAACGGGAGGTGGATTCTGCGCAGCTCGATATCCATCACGATCGACTGTACAGGGGCGGGCCTCATGGTTGATGGTCTTCGGCTGTCGGGTCTCGGTAGGACACTCGCCGAACCGTCTCGGGACAGCTGACGTCGCCATCCCACCGACGACTGACGACTAGTGCGTCAACGTCAAGACGATCATCCCGAGTGCGATCAGTGCTGCAAGGACGAGACCGAGGATCGCCCACCCGGGAAGGCCGTCGGTCTGAGGCCCCTCGTACGGCATGTCCATCGGCGCGAGCACGTCGCGGGCACGATCGACATCGACGGTTTCGACGAGGACCCTGACGGGAAGCGCGCCAAGCGCATTGGCGTCCTCGTCGGCGACGATGGCACGGATCCCAGCGGCCTCGAGCGAGGCGCGGGCCAGATTGGCTTCCGCGAGGTGCGCGAACTCGGCGATCGACTCCATGATCGGACGATACCTTGTGACGGCCGATACGATGGTCGGGTGGATCTCGTTGAACTTCATCGGATGCTCGACACCATCCAGCCGTTCGACGAACGGGAGGCCGGCTATATCGACGAGCTCCGGTCGCTGAATGTGGCGGATCCATTCTCGAGGCATAGCTTCGAACCGGGACACATCACTGCGAGCGGATTCGTGCTGTCACCGGATCTGTCGTCGCTGCTGCTGGTGTGGCACCGCAAGATCGGAGCGTGGCTTCAGCCGGGCGGCCACATCGAACCGGGCGACGAGGACGTTCTAGCGGCACAGCGCCGAGAGATCGAAGAGGAGACCGGTGTGACCGATTTGGAGTGGCTGGGCCTGTTCGATGTCGACGTTCACCGTTTCCCGGCTCGTGGAGCGGATCCGGCCCACGATCACTTCGATGTGAGGTCGGCGTTCGTGGCCAACGCCTGGGCCACATCAGGGAATGAAGAGGTCGAGGGGGTTCGCTGGTTTCCGCTGGACGACCTACCGAGGGACGACCCATCGATCACACGGCCGGCGGCGAAGCTGAGGGCACTCGCAGGCCGGTAGATGGACGCGGTGAGGGCGGGGTCTCGACCCCGCCCTCCAGCCATCTGACTACGCCTGGTCGATGCGAGCGTTGAACGCTTCGATCAGTTCGTCGATCGGGTCTGCCATCGCCTGGATCGACGTCCAGTAGTCCGGGTCGTACCACTGGGCCTGGATCTCTTTGTAGGTCTTGCCCTGCTGCTCGACCCACGTGTAGTACTTCAGGTTGTGGATGCGCTTGCGCTCGTAGTAGCCGAGTTCCTGGATGTTGGCTCTGCTCTGGCCCATCAGGTGCCGGTGGTAGGCGCCCGCAGCGTCCAGTGCGGTGAACTCGCCGCGTTCGGCGTTGAGTTCACCGAGACGTGACTCGTACATCTCCATCGAGTCGGTGCCCAGCGTCATGACGACGTCGTTGCCTGTCAACTCGTACCACTTGGCGAACTTGATCGCCATGAGCATGTTCGCGACGCCCGAGATACCCAGCAGGGGCAGTTTCGCGATGAAGTCATTCGGCACACCCTGGGACGCCAGGTACTCCTTGCCCGCCGGTTCGTTGAACAGGCGGATGAGGCTGATCGTCGACTCGTCGTCGATGCTCATCGCCATGTCCGTGTTGCGCACGTTGTGGATCCACGGAATGTGCTTGTCACCGATTCCTTCGATGCGGTGTTCGCCGAAGCCGTTGAGGAGCATTGTGGGGCACTCGGTTGCCTCACCGGCGACAATCTTGGAGTTCGGGAACACCTGCTTGAGGTAGTCACCGGATCCGATCGTTCCCGCCGAACCGGTCGTCAAGGTCACCCCTGCGAACCGGTCGTTTGGTCCCATCGCCTTCTTGAGCACTTCCACCATCGCCGGACCGGTGATCGTGTAGTGCCAGAGATAGTTACCGAACTCGTCGAACTGGTTGAAGATCACGAGATCCTCACCGGAGGCCCGCAGCTCGTTGCACTTGTCGAAGATCTCCTTGACGTTCGATTCGGTGCCCGGTGTTCTGATGATCTCGCCGGCGACACTCTCGAGCCAGCGGAACCGCTCGGCGCTCATCCCCTCGGGGAGGATCGCGATCGACTCGCATGCCAACAGGTTCGAGTCGTAGGCACCGCCACGGCAGTAGTTGCCGGTCGACGGCCACACCGCCTTCTGCGTGGCCGGATCGAACTGTCCGGTAACGAGCCGCGGGACGAGACAACCGAATGCCGCTCCCACCTTGTGGGCGCCGGTCGGAAACCACTTGCCTTCGAGCATGATGATGCGGGCGTCGACACCCGAGATCTCCGGAGGAACCTCCAACCAGTTGACTCCTCCGAATCCGCCGCCACTCGGTGTCGGCTCGTTGTGCCAGGTGATCCGGTACAGGTTGAGCGGGTTGAGATCCCACAGTCCAACCGACGAGAGGCGCTTCGTGATGTCCCCTGGTATCAGGCTCGGATCGCGCATCTGCTTGAACGTCGGGATCTTGAAGTCCCGCTCCTTGGCCCGTGCGACAGCGGATTGAAGCACGGATTCGTTGATGGTCAGGTCGATCATGTCGACTGGTCCTTTCGGTCATTCAGCGCTGCGCGCAGCGATTCGAGAGTGGGAGCGATTCGCATTGGGGTGGTGCCTACCGAGGTCACCGCCTTCATGGCGGAGGTCACGTCCTTGAGCCCGCTTCCGGTGACGAGGACGACCGCTTTGTCGTCCTTGGAGACGAGACCTCGGGAAGCTGCCTCGAGAAGTCCGGCGTACGGTGCGGCCCCTGCGGGTTCGGCAAAGACGCCCGATCCACGAGCGATCGCCGGGATGGCGTCGAGGATCGCTTCGTCAGAGACCCGCAAATACGCGCCGTCCGTTTCGGTGACGGCCGCCATGGCCTTGACTCGGTCCCTTGGAAGGTCGGCGGAAATCGAGTCGGCGATCGTGTCGGCTGAGATCGGAGGCTTTGTCAGCACGTCCTCGCCCTTTTCGAACGCCTGAACCATGTAGTCGGAGCCCGCCGACTGGATGCCGAAGATTCGTGGTGCCCTGCCGATCCATCCGAGACCCACGGCGTCCTTGATCGCCTTGTGGACACCACCGATGATCGAACCGTCGCCGACACTGACGAAGATCGCGTCTGGTGGGTCCCATCCAAACGCTTCGAGGATTTCCAACCCGGCCGTCTTCTTGCCTTCGGTCATGAACGGGTTGAATCCGGTGTTGCGGTTATACCAGCCGTACTCGGCCGATGCCTGCATGCACAGATCGAACGCATCGCCATAGGTGCCGTCGACGAGGGCAACGGTCGAACCGTAGGCGAGAAGCTGTGCGATTTTCGCTTGGGGGGCGCTCGCCGGAACGAAAATGACATTGTGCTGCCCGACACTCGCGGAGATACCGGCCAGAGCCGCGGCTGCATTGCCGGTCGAAGCCGTTGTCACGACCTCGGCACCACGCTCCTGTGCCTTGACAACCGCCATTGCCGATGCTCGATCCTTGAGAGAGGCGGTGGGCTGTCGCCCCTCGTCTTTGACCCACACCTCGGCGACCCCTGCCGCAGACGCCAATCGCGGAGCGCCGTACATGGGTGTGCCACCAACCGTGAGCGGTGGAAGAGTGGCATCATCCCTGATCGGAAGCAACGGCCTGTATCGCCACATGGTCGTGTTCCTGTCCGCTGCGAGGTTTTCCTTCGTGAAAGACGATGCGATCTGCGCGTAGTCGTAGCGGACGTCGAGGATGCCTTCGTTTCCGTGATTGGGACAGACGTACCCGGCGAAATCCGCCGGGTACGTCGCGCCACAGATCACACAGGTGAGACCCGTGATCATCTGGTGATCCTGGTACCGGTCTCGCCTGACATGGCCCGTTCGAGGTTCTCCGGGTTGGTAATGAGTGCCTCCTTGCCGCCACCCTCGAGGAACTGGACGACCGCACGCATCTTCGGTGCCATCGAACCTTCCTTGAAGTGGCCGCCCTCGTTGAGGTACCGCTTCACCTCGTCGAGCGTGAGGTGTGAGACCCACTGCTGCTCGGGGGTGCCGAAGCGCAGTGCCACCCGTTCGACTGCGGTCGAGATCAAGAACACGTCGGCCTCAACCTCGATCGCGAGCAGAGCGGAGGCCAGATCCTTGTCGATCACTGCGGCGATACCTTCGAGATCGCCCGCCTCGTTACGCACGACAGGGATGCCCCCGCCGCCGACAGCGATCGTCACGACTCCCGCGTCCAGAAGGCTTCGGATGACGTCGAGTTCGACGATGACCTTCGGCACAGGAGAAGCAACGACACGCCGCCACCCGCGGCCGGCGTCCTCGCGGACATCCCAGCCGTCCTTGTCACGGCGACGAGTCGCCTCTTCCTCACTCATGAACGACCCGATGGGCTTCGACGGGCTGGCGAACGCCGGATCGTTCTTGTCCACCTCGACCTGAGTGACCACCGTCGCAACGGATTTATCGATGCCCCGCTGGCGGAAGTCGTTCACGAGGTTCTGCTGGAGCATGTACCCGATTGCGCCCTGTGTGTCGGCGCCGCAGTAGTCGAGCGGGATCTCATGGAGTTCCGCGCTCGACAGTTCTGAGCGTCGAAGGATGAACCCGACCTGTGGTCCGTTGCCATGCGAAATCGCGACATCCCATCCTGCATCCACGAGGGAAGCGATGTGGTCGTCGGTTTCGGCCGCGGCGATGTACTGGTCTTGGACGGTCTTGTGGTCGGCGTCCGGGATCAGCGAGTTGCCGCCGATTGCGATGACGACTCTAGGCATTACTCCCACGCTCCGAGGATCGAAGACAGCAGGGCCATGCGCATCACGACGCCGTTGTAGGCCTCCTGCCAGTAGCGGGCGTGCTTGAGCTGGTCGACTTCAGGCAGCAGCTCGTCCATTCTCGGCAGCGAGTGCAGCACGATCGAGCTGCCCTTCGCCTTTTTCATGACCTTCTGCGTCACCTGGTAGTTGGCGGGCGTGAGACCGTACTCGTCCTGCTTCTCCTGGCGGGACTGCGTGTAGTCGGGCTGGACGACCGGCTCCATGTAGATGACGTCGGAGTCAGCGATGGCTTCGTCGATGTGTTGGACGATCCGGTAGTTGGTGCCTTTGGCGTCGAGCTCTGCGAGGTACTCGGGCAGCGGTGACATCTCCTCGGGGGAAAGGATGATCAATTCGGCATCGAACTGTGACAGCGCGTAGCCAAGGGAGTGCATGGTGCGCATCCTGTGGTCGCCGATGGCGAGGAAGCTGAGTCCATCGACCGTGCCCATCTCCCTGTAGACCGTGTAGAGATCCGTCAGTACCTGCGTCGGGTGTTCACCCCAGCCGTCACCGGCGTTGATGACGGGGACGCTCGACCACTTGGCCGCTTCCTGTGGTGCGCCCTGCTGGAAATGGCGCATCACGATGGCGTCGCCGTAGAACTCGAGCATGTGCACCGTGTCCTTGATGGACTCCTGATAGAAGTCGCCGGCTCTCGTCATCTTGGCGTCGGAGAACCCGGTGACGTGCCCGCCGAGGCGATGCATTGCTGCTTCGTGGGCAAGGCGGGTGCGGGTCGACGGCTGATAGAACGCGGTCACGAGTGTCTTTTCGGCGAGGATGTCGGAGTTCCTTCTCTCACGGGCGATCGGCTCGACTTCGTCGGCGATCTCGAAGAGATGGAAGAACTCGTTCCGCTCGAAATCTTTGAGTGACAAGATGTCTCGACCGGCGAAACTCCGCATGAGCTGCCCTCCTTGGGGTTGGCTTGATTGATTGGTCATACAATAATACAATATGATGACCATACGCCAATCTGAGACCATGCGATGATCACGCGCAACCCATCCCTCACCGACCAGGTGAAATCCCACCTGAAGTCACGCATCATCAACGAGGAATTCGACGGTGGAAGGATCCCGCCGGAGACCGAACTCGCGACCGACCTCGGCGTCAGTCGGACGACCGTTCGTGACGCGCTCAGCCGACTCGAACACGAAGGCACGATCTACCGCAGGCAGGGGGCCGGCACGTTCGTCAACCCGACCGGGCTTCAGATCAAGTCCCGACTCGAGGAGATCTGGTCATACGAACAGGTGCTGCGTGACCACGGCTACACGCCGTCGGTGCAGGTGCTGGCCAGCTACGAGCGCCCCGCCGACGAAGCAACGTCGGAAGCGCTGGACTTGGCAGAGGGAGCCGAGGTTCTCGTCATCGAAAAGCGGTTCCTCGAGGACGACGAACCCGTGATGTTCACAATCAATCAGATTCCGAGGGATATTGTTCAGGATGTGATCGACGAGGCGGATGAGGGCACCCCCGTGTACGAGTTCCTCGAAGACCACTGTGATCGGACGCTTGGGTACTACCTCTCCGAGATCGTTCCTGTGGTCGTCGACGACTCAATCTCCGACACGCTCGGCATTCCGGAAGGAACACCCGTGCTTTCCTTCGATGAGATCGGATACGACCAGAACAACGAGCCGGTCGTGCGAGCGACGTCGTACTTTCGCGACGATCTGCTGCGATTCCGGCTGATCAGACGAAGGACCGGTTCATGAGCCGGTCCGAGACCAGCGAGCTGCAAAGGAGCAGTTGATGCAAACTCATCTCCATGGTCGTGACATGATCACGACTCAGGAATGGACCAAGGACGAGCTCGATACCGTCCTCGACGTCGCCCTCGACCTGAAGCGCCGGAGAGCGCTCGGCGAACCACACGCGCTCCTACGTGACAAGGTCCTCGCCATGCTGTTCTTCTTCTCCAGCACGCGCACACGAGCAAGCTTCGAGGCGGGCATGGCACAGCTCGGTGGCCACGCGATGTTCCTGGACTCGACGAGCACCCAGATCGGACATGGCGACACGTGGAAAGAGATAGGTGAGATCCTCGGCCGATACAACGACGGCATTGCCATCCGTCAGGTCGACTGGGGCATCGGCAACAAGTACATCCGTGCGGTCGCTGAAGCAAGCCGCACCCCGGTGCTGAACATGCAGTGCGACTGGTATCACCCGCACCAGGCCCTCGCCGACTTGCTCACGGTCATCGAGCAGAAAGGCGACCCGTCCAAGCTCACCGTCAACATGAGCTACGCGTACGCGTCCAGCTACCAGAAGCCGATCAGCGTGCCGCAGAGCCTGATCCTGCTCATGACACGCTACGGAGCGAAGGTTCGGCTCACTCGTCCACCGGAGTTCAAGCTCATGCCCGAGGTCATCGCCCAGGCGGAGGAAAACGCGAAGAAGGCACACGGTTCCTTCGAGATCGTCGAGGACTTCGAAGAGGGGATGCGCGGGGCCGATGTCGTCTACGCCAAGGCATGGGGTTCGATGCTCACAACCTCCGACCTCGAGGAGTCGGCGAAGATCTCGGAGAACTACAAGGACTGGATCGTCGATGCCCGCCGGATGGAGATGGCGGACGAGGACGCGATCTACATGCATCCGTTGCCGGCCGATCGCAACATCGAGGTCGCAGACGAGGTGATCGACGGTCGTTGGAGCAGAGTTTTCGATCAGGCGGAGAATCGCCTGCACGCTCAGAAAGCGGTAATGGCACTCACCATGTAGGAAGAGGTTTTTGGGGCGCCGACGGCACCCCAAACCACAGGCACCACGAAAGGATGTGCGAAGGTGCAGCAGCAAGCCGTATCGGAGTTCATGGAGTACGTCATCGAGCGGGCCCCGGCTCAGTGGGAGTTCCACCAGGCCGTACGCGAGGTGGTCGAGTCGGTGTGGCCGGTCTTCGAGCGGAGCCCGGAGTATCTCAAGGAGAAGATACTTCACCGGATGGTGGACGCAGAGCGGATCATCATCTTCCGGGTTCCGTGGATCGACGATGCCGGAGACGTACAGGTCAATCGCGGCTACAGAGTCGAGATGAACAGTGCGATCGGGCCGTACAAGGGGGGACTGCGATTCCACCCGACCGTCAATCTGGGCGTCTTGAAATTCCTCGCCTTCGAGCAGGTCTTCAAGAACGCGCTGACGACACTCCCCATGGGTGGCGGCAAGGGAGGTTCCGACTTCGATCCGAAAGGCAAGAGCGATCGCGAAGTGATGCGCTTCACCCAGTCGTTCATGAGCGAGCTCTTCCGACACATCGGTCCGCACACCGACGTTCCTGCCGGTGACATCGGCGTCGGTGCTCGCGAGATCGGATACCTGTTCGGCCAGTACAAAAAACTCGCCAACGAGTTCTCCGGCATCTTGACCGGCAAGGGCGTCACCTGGGGTGGCAGTCTCATTCGACCGGAGTCGACCGGCTACGGCACCGTCTACTTCACAGAGGAGATGCTGCGCGCTCACGACGACAGCATCCATGGAAAGACAGTGCTGGTTTCCGGATCCGGCAACGTTGCCCAGTACGCCGTCGAGAACGTGAATCGACTCGGTGGTACCGCTGTAACGCTGTCCGACTCGAACGGCTTCATCTACGACCCCGACGGGATCGACGGAGAGAAGCTCGCCTGGGTCATGGAACTCAAGAACGTGCGACGTGGCCGAATCCGCGAGTACGCCGACCAGTTCGGCGTCCAGTACTACGAGGGTCAACGCCCGTGGGGAGTCCCCGGTGCCGAGGTCGCGCTTCCATGCGCAACCCAGAACGAGCTGAACGCCGAAGAGGCCAAGCAACTCATCACGCACGGTGTCAAGGTCGTCGCCGAGGGAGCCAACATGCCGACCGAGCCGGAGGCGGCCCGTCTGTTCATCGACAACGGCGTGCTCTTCGGACCAGGCAAGGCCGCGAACGCTGGAGGCGTCGCGACATCCGGCCTCGAGATGGCACAAAACGCCGGGTTCACGTCATGGACCCGGGAAGAGGTCGACGCCAAGTTGCTTGGCATCATGAGCGAGATCCACCGGGAGTGCCGTGAAGCCGCCGAGGAATTCGGCGCCGCGGACAACTACGTCATAGGGGCGAACATCGCCGGCTTCCGCAAGGTCGCGAACGCGATGCTCGACCAAGGTGTTGTGTGAGGAGGTTCAAACCATGAGAAAGACCGTTGGCTATTTCGAAGGCACGGACTCGACGCTGCTGACAGACCTTGTGTGCGACGGCCACGACACGCTGCCGATCTCTAACGGATTCGACAACCACGGCATGCACGTGCGAATCATCAACAACGAGAACCGTGTCGATGTCCTGATCGGCTATGTCCACAAGATCTTTGCCCCACAGGACGAAGCACAGCCGGGCAGCGTGACCTACCAGGACATCTTCCACGTGTGCCGCACGTTCCAGGTGCCTCTGATCCTGGAGGTGCACACGCGTCTCCAGGAGAAGGCGAGGTCGCTATTTGAGGAGATCCCCGACGTTGTCGAATTCGTAGATCCATCCCAGATGTACGCGCGGGTCTCGGAGATTCTGAAGTCCAAGTAGAAGAGTGAGGGGGCTGTCGGTTCTGCACCGGGGGCCCCCGACCTCGACCCCATCGAGCTCACCCGAAAGGAACTGAATGCGTATCGCAGATCGAATCAACCGCCTCGGAACGGAAACGGCGTTTGCCGTCTCGGCCGAAGCGAACGCCTTCGCTGCCGCGGGCAACAGGGTCTACCCATTCCACCTCGGCGACATCAATCTCCCAACTCCCCAAACGGTTGTTCACGGAGCGGAGAAGGCGATAGCCGATGGCAAGACCGGCTACTGCCCCAACGCGGGAATCCCGCAGCTCCGGGAAGCGATCGCAGCCGACGTCGCTGCCTCACACCACACCGGCTACACGATGGAGAACGTCGTTGTCCAGCCTGGCGGCAAGCCGACCATCGGCAAGTTCATCCTCGCGTTGATGAACCCGGGCGACGAAGTGCTGTACCCGAACCCCGGTTACCCGATCTACGAATCGCAGATCGAGTTCAACGGAGGCGTCGCTGTTCCGTACTGCTACACGGAGGGTGAGAGGAATTTCCTGTTCGATTTCGACTCGATCGAGCGGGGCATCACCGACAAGACCCGGCTGCTGATCCTCAACGATCTCCAGAACCCTATGGGAGCCGAATGCTCTATCGAAGAGCACGAACGTCTTGCTGAGCTCGTCCGCAAACACAACCTGTACGTGCTCGCCGACGAGGCCTACTTCGATATGCGCTATTCGGGCAAGAGCACCTCATTTGTCGAGCAGCCGGGAATGGCTGAACGCACCGTTGTTCTCTACACCTTCTCCAAGAAGTTCGCGATGACGGGCTGGCGGCTCGGCGCAAGCATCGGTCCGAAGGAGATCGTCGACGTGATTGCCAAGATCAACGTCAACGACGAGTCCTGCTCGAACCACTTCATCCAGTACGGCGCGCTCGCCGGCCTGCAAGGGGACCAAACCGAGGTGAAGGCGATCCTCGCCGAACTCGAAGCCCGCCGCAACGCCGCCGTCGAAGGGCTCAACGCAATCGAAGGCGTGTTCTCGTTCCGTCCCAACGCGACGTTCTATCTGTTCCCGAACGTCACAGGACTGATGGCCGCCAAAGGAATGGACGACTACGAGGAGTTCCGGCGGGCGGCGCTCCACGCCACCGGCGTATCCTTCACGACTCGCCTCCACTTCGGCCGAGCCATCGCAGGGGAGAAGGAGCGATACATTCGACTCGCCTACTCGGGCATCGGAGTGGACGACATCCAGGAGGCGCTCGCGAAGCTGAAGGACTGGGCAGAGGGTTAGGAGCCCGCTGAGTCTACGAACCCAGGGCTGTCAGCGGTGTTTTTCTCGTTCAGGAGCCCTGGGTTGGGGGATTCGGTTCTGATAGGGACCTTGGGCCGCTCTGCTGCTCGGTGGGGTGCGCCATGACGCGTCCCACCGTCGTGTTCTGCCCCTGGTACGCTCGCCCGATGCTTCGACAGATGGTGCGTGCCACACGGCTCGAACGACGGTTCTACACAGAGCTGATCTTCGACGACTACGCGACAGGAAACGCGGTACTCGTTGTCGCAGGCGTATACGCGGCCATCGCAGTGAGCCTGATGGTCGCCCACTACGCGGTGGATCTCGTGGGCCTCCTCACAATCGTTCTGGGTGGCGTCATTGGATGGCTCATTCTCGGAGGGGCACTGTGGCTGACCGGCGTCAAGCTGTTCGACGCGAGTGCCCGTACACAGACCGCAATGCGGCTGGTCGGGTTCACCCAAACACCCCTGTTGTTGCTGGCGGTGGGCTACCTGCTTCCGAGACCGACCGGGCCGGTACTCGCCGCCGTTGGTATCGGCTGGTCGTTCGCAGCCCTGGTCGTCGCGACTCGCGTGCTGTTCGACTTCGACGTCAAGCAGGCCGTGAGCGCCGCGTTGCTGGCAACGGCGGTTTGGTTGGTGGTCGGTCTCATCGGGCTCGGTCCAACCACGGTGATTCTGCACTCGTTCGTATGACCACCTACCGTCTTGATCTTTCGTACGATGGAACCGGCTTCCATGGGTATGCGAGACAGCCCGGCCAGCGGACTGTGCAAGGCGAATTGGAGACCGCCCTGGCACGGGTTGTCGGAAAGGTCGAGACAGTCGTCGCGGGACGCACCGACGCGGGAGTCCACGCGAGGCATCAGGTCGTGTCGTTCGCCGCGGACCGACCAGTCGATCCGGAGATCCTGGTTCGTCGTCTCAACGGAATCCTCACCGATGAGATCGTTGTGTTCGGATCTTCCCGGGTGGAAGACTCGTTCTCGGCGAGGTTCTCGGCCACGTCGCGGACCTACCGCTACACGATCCTCAATCGGTCGTTCGCCGATCCACTGCTTCGGTCGACATCCTGGCACGTACCGGACTCCCTCGACGTGGCCGCGATGCAAGAAGCCGCCTCTGCGCTGATCGGCGAACACGACTTCGCATCGTTCTGTCGGAGGGCCGAAGGCCGAAGCAGTGTCCGCCGCGTGCTCGACGCCACGTGGGGCAGGGAGAAAGACCTGGTTGAGTTGTGGATCATGGCAACGGCGTTCTGCCACCAGATGGTGCGGTCGATCGTTGCGCTCTGCGTCGAAGTCGGCCGGGGCCGGGTACCCGCAGGGCGGGTGTCGACGATCCTGGAGGCTCTCGACCGATCCGCGGCCAAGGGAGCCGCTCCCGCACACGGTTTGGTGTTGTGGGACGTGACGTACTGAGAGCGTTGACGGGCAGCGAACGCCTTTCGCTCCAAGTATCTGGTACCAAGTACCCGGTATCGCGCTGAGAGGCAGACACCGGAGCACTGGCGAGCTCGGCACGATACGAGGTACGAGACACCAGGCTTGGCCCAGTTGGCGATTGGGTCACTGCTCGTATACCATGTGGCGGCTCCGAGAGTCTCGGAGTTTTCCCTCGCGAGGTTTCCATGAGGCTGCAGAAGACGTATTCACCGAAGGCCGCAGACGTGCAACGAGCGTGGTTCGTTGTCGACGCTGCCGACCTTCCCCTGGGGCGCCTGTCGTCCGAGGTTGCCCGCATTCTCAAGGGCAAGCACAAGCCGATGCAGGCCCCACATGTCGACACCGGCGACTACGTGATCGTCGTCAATGCCGACAAGGTTCGGGTGAGCGGTCGGGACAAGAAGTACTACCGGCACTCCGGGTATCCGGGCGGCCTGACCGAAGAGGGGCTCGAATCGTTGCGTGTTCGCCGTCCCGAGGAGATCGTGCGACGGGCAGTTCGCGGCATGCTCCCCAAGAACAGGCTCGGCAGGCAGATGCTTCGGAAACTCAAGGTGTACGCAGCGCCAGACCATCCTCACGAGGCTCAGAAACCCACGCCGTTGGCGTTTGACATTCGAAAGGTGGAGTCCTGATGTCCAAGATGCTCGTCCAGGCAACCGGCCGCCGGAAGGAGTCCGTCGCGCGTGTTCGCCTGTACGACGGGACCGGGGCGATCATACTCAACGACAAGCCCCTCGAGGTCTACCTGCCCACGATGGCACAGCGGCTGCGGGTCCTTTCACCGCTGCGTGAGGCCAACCGAGAGGGACGGTACGACATCAAGGCGACCCTTCAGGGCGGTGGCACGACCGGACAGGCAGACGCACTGCGCCTCGGCATCGCCCGCGCGCTCGTCGAGTTGGAGCCGGAGCTTCGCCCAACGCTGAAGAAGGCGGGTTTCCTCACCCGCGACGCTCGCAAGGTCGAGCGCAAGAAGTACGGTTTGCGCAAAGCTCGCAGGGCACCGCAGTACACCAAGCGTTAGTTTTGTGCCCCGTCCAGCAACACCGGGCGCGCTCAGGACGGCCAGATGACACCGCTTGCTGTGTCCTCGTCCTTGACGCACCGCTGCGGGTGCACCTGCGTCTTGCGCCCCTGCCATCGGCGCCCGTGGCTCTCCCTGACCATCACCAGCGTTACCGGACAGGACACTGCGCCCCGCTGCGCGATGCTCGGCGTTTCCAGGACGGCCAGATGACGCCACTTGTTGTGCCATCGTCCTTGCCAGCGGCGAGACTCGTCGTGAACTGTTGCCTACGTTGCGGGACGGAGCACTGATGCTCGAGAGCGGCAATCGCCTGTTCGGCACCGACGGGATTCGCGGTGTCGCCAACACCGAGCTATCCGCGGACATCGCGCTCGCCCTCGGGCGAGCGGC
>Ga0315542_1001475_pt1 | contig 14669 bp, 13 predicted proteins | sample SalMarSW160120MG_FD_202541 | JGI IMG/M metagenome (GOLD analysis project Ga0315542, IMG submission 202541) | Salt marsh sediment microbial communities from the Plum Island Ecosystem LTER, Massachusetts, United States - Salt Marsh Sediment SW1601-20 ...
GGTCCTCGCACAGCGCCTTCACGAGATCGCTGCGGAGGGACGTGGGGTCCGAGGGGTCGGCGCGGTGGTGGGTGAAGCCGCCGGTGGCAGGGTCGAAGGCGTCGAGGCCGGCGCCGTAGGTGCCGACCCAGAGCGTGCCCGCGCGGTCCTCGAGCAGCGCGAGCACGGCGTCGCCGGCGAGGCTCGAGCGGTCCTCCTCGTCGTGGCGGTAGCGGGTGAGCGCGCCGGTCTCCGGGTCCAGCCGGTACAGCCCCTCGCCGTTGGTGCCCACCCAGAGCGCGCCGGACCGGTCCTCGAGGAGAGCCCGCACGTCGACGCCTCCCCGGGAGCCGGGCGTGTGGGCCTCCGTGAGGTAGTGGTCGAAGCGCCCGCTGGCGCGGTCCAAGCGGTCGAGGCCGCCGCCCTCGGTGCCGATCCACAGGCGGCCGGCGCGATCCTCCAGGATGACCCTGACGGTGTCGTGGCTGAGGCTGGCGCGGTCGGCCGGATCGTTCCGATAGCGGGTGACCTTTCCCGTCGAGGGGTCGTAGCGATTGAGGCCGCCCTCGAAGGCCCCGACCCACAGGATGCCGTCGCGGTCCTCGTGGATGGACTTGAGCTCGTTGTGGCTGAGGCTCGAGGGGTCTCCGGGCTCGTTCCGGACGACCACGAAGCGGTACCCGTCGAAGCGGTTGAGACCGTCCTCGGTGACGAACCACAGGAAGCCCTTCCGGTCCTGGACGATCTGCTCGATGATGCTCTGCGAGAGGCCCTGCTCCAGGGAGAGGTGGACGAACTCGATGCGCTCGTCGGCGGCCACCGCCGCGGCGGCCGCACTCCACAGGAGGACGGCCCAGATGCGCTGGAGGGCGACGGAGATCCGATGCCGATGGCACATGGCGTGGACCCGGGGCTCGATCCAAGAATCTATACTCCGTTCCACCGAAAAGGTTCTGTCGCCGATCGGTCCGGCGGTCCCTGCTCGGGAAGTTCTCGCGAGGTGAGGCGCTCGAGCGCGCGCCGTGTGACGGTTGGGTCGTGGGAGGTCCCTCGACAGGGGCGGCGGTGGGGGATACCATCGTCGCCGCGAAAGGAGCTTCGGATGCTGATTGCAGTTCCCTCCGACGGGCCCGGCGGCCTGGACGCCCCCATCTCCGAGCACTTCGGACACTGCGCCGCCTTCACCGTGGTCGCCGTCCAGGACGGCGAGATCGGCCAGGTGTCGGTGGTCGAGAACGGCGGCCACGAGCAGGGGGGCTGCATGGCGCCGGTCCACGCCCTCAAGGCCGAGGGGGTGGAGGTGCTGGTGGCGGGCGGCATGGGCATGCGTCCACTGGCCGGCTTCCAGGAGGTGGGCATCGCCGTCCACTTCAAGGAGGACGCCCGCTCCGTCCGGGACGCGGTCACGCTCTTTCTGGCCGGCAAGTGCCGGGCCTTCGGCGAGAGCGAGACCTGCGGCTCAGGCTCGGGCGGCTGCGGCGGCCATCACCATCAGCCCGTCGAGCGCGAGCCCATCGTCGGGCCCGCCGACGTGCGGGACGGCCGCATCGTCACCTTCGACTACACCATGCACGACAGCGACGGGAACCTGGTGGACTCCTCCCAGCGCAGCGGCCCCATGCGCTACCTCCACGGCGCCGGGCAGCTGCTGCCGCGGCTCGAGGAGGCCATGGCGGGCCTGGAGCCTGGCGCTGAGACCACGGTGGAGATCGCCCACGGCGACGCCTTCGGCGAGTGGGACGAGGCGAAGGTCTTCGAGGTCCCCCGCGGCGAGCTCCCCGGGGAGGCCTTCGTCGGGGCGGCGGTGAGCGTCCAGGACCCGCAGGGGCGGCCCATGTCCTTCACCGTGGTCGGGCTCGGGGAGGAGACCGCGCGCCTGGACGGTAACCATCCCCTGGCCGGTAAGGACCTGGTGTTCGACGTCACCGTCTTGAACGTCGAGGCCGCCACGGCACAGGAGATCGAGCACGGCCACGTGCACTGAGGCCTGACGGCTTGCCCCCCGGCCCCGAAGGGTCTACAACATCCGGTCATGGATCCACTGGTGGTGGGGGTCTTCGTGCTCGTGCACCTGGGCATGGCCGTCGGTGGCCTCCCGGGCTTTGCCCTCGTCAGCGCTTCGGTCGGGGTCCTCGGCGGCCGCCGGGCGGCTGGGTCTCCTGTCTGAGGTAGCGCAGCGCACCGGCGACCACGTAGATCGCCACCACCACCAGCACCACGACGATGAGCCCGGAGGTCACGGCGTGATGGTAGCAGGGGCGGCGTGGAAGGGGGCTCGTGGCGTCCGGGTCAATGCACGACCGAGACCAGCACCGCGAAGACGTGGCAGGTGCTGCCGGCAAGCACGAACCCGTGCCAGATGGCGTGGTTGTAGGGCAGGCGCTCCCAGGCGTAGAAGGCGAGCCCGCCGGTGTAGGCGAGACCACCCGCCGCGAGCAGGACCAGGCCGGGGGTGCTGACGTGCTCGATGAAGGGTTGCGCGACCACCACCACCGCCCAACCCATGAGCACGTAGAGCACGACCGTCACCGCCGGCCAGCGGTGCAGGAAGGTCAGCCTGGACACCATGCCGACGACCGCCGCGCACCAGATGGCCACGAAGAGCGACCAGCCCCAAGGGCCGCGCAGGTTGACCAGGGCGAAGGGCGTGTAGGTGCCGGCGATGAGGACGAAGATGGCGGTGTGGTCCAGGGCCCGCAGGACCTTCTTCGCCCGGGGGGCCGACACGCTGTGGTACAGGGTGGAGGCGGTGTAGAGGAAGATGAGGGACCCGCCGAACACGCTGCACCCCACGACCTGCCACGGATCGCCGTGGGCGGCGGCGCGGGTCACCAGCACCGCCGTCGCCGCGATGGCGAGGAGCAGCCCGACCCCGTGGGTGATGCTGTTCACGATCTCCTCGCCGGGGGTGTAGCGGGCGGTGGCTGCGCGGTCGTTCACCATGGCGGCTGGTCCCTTCCTGAGGACGCGGCGGGAGGTGTGGTGAACCACGATCTCCCCGGTGGAGAACGTCTGCCCGGCGGCCATGCTTCCCGCACCGGAGGAGCCCGGGGGTCGTGCCGTGAGGTGCTCCCGTCTTGCTGGCACGGGGGGGCTCCGGTACATTGCGCGGGTCATGAGTCGTGCCGCCGCCGATGATACGACCATCTACCGGATCAGCTTCTTCAACCGGGGCGAGGTGTACGAGGTGTACGCCAAGGAGGTCAGCCAGGGCGGGCTGTTCGGCTTCATCGAGGTGCACAGCCTGCTCTTCGGGGAGCGCTCCAAGCTCCTCATCGACTCCTCCGAGGAGCGGCTCAAGACCGAGTTCGAGGGCGTCGAGCGCTTCTACGTCCCCCTCCACGCCGTGATCCGCATCGACGAGGTGGAGAAGGCGGGCCGGGCGCGGATCACGGCTGGGGAGGGCAAGGTGGCGAGCTTCCCCATGCCCTACCCGGCGCCCTCCAAGAAAGAGTAGGCCGCATCGAAGCGCCCGGTGGTCCGGGCGGTGTCCTCGGCCCCTGGAGTACAGGAGCGGTGACAACGGCCCCGCCGCCGCGGGGCCGTTGTGCATCCGTTCCGGCGCGGGGGCGCGCCGCTCAGTGCTTCATCGATCTCGACGAATGCTCGCCGTGGGTGGCGGGGACGTGATGCTTGCTCTTCGACACCCCCTGCTTCTCCAGTGCCTGCTCCTGCTTGGTGGGGAGCACCTCGCGACCGTCCAGCCTGCCCTCGATCCAGATCTGGCGGAGGAAGTGGTCGTTGCCCAAGTCGTCGAAGACCAGCTCGGTCTGGGGGGCCGGGTCCTCCTGCTGCATGATGTCGGTCTCGACCATGGCTTCCTTGGTTCCCTTGATGGCGTGGATCACCCACACGTCGGGGTTGTTCGCGTTGGCGACCGAGAACTCGTAGGTGCCCGCCGGCATGGGCGCCTCGTTGTTGGCGATGAACGGGAACGGGATGTCGGCCGTGACCACGTCGATGGACTGGGCATGACCGATCGCCGCGGTGGTTGCCAGAACCAGCAGCGCGCCCGCACCGACAATCAGAAACTTCTTCATCGTGCTCTCCCTCTCGTGGCGGCCGCGGGCTCGTCCCGGGCGGCCGCTGCTGCCTGTCGCAGGATGCCCGAACCCTCGCTGCTCCGGATCGCTCTCCGGCTCCTGCGTTCACGATCCGGAGTCGTTGTGAGCAAGCCTGATGCCAGCCCCCGCCGGCGCCTGGTGGAACCCGCAAAGCTCAACTGCCACGGGCGTCGTCGCTGCATCCGGGGGGCCGCCGGAGGTCTCCTCCGGGTGGTTCACTTCAACCGGGGTGGCTGAAATCGAACGCCCGCGGTGCAGTTCGGCCCTGTGCGAAGCAATGCCCCGACCCCGCCGCGCCCGGGACCCGAGTGCGGCACGAAGTCGGTGCGCCGGGAGTGGCGCTCGGGACGGCGTGCGCGGCGCCGGACCGTCAGGGGACCTGGCGGGTGTGGGCGGTGTGGGCCTCCCGCGGCGGCGCCGGCGGGACCTCCTTGGGGTAGCCCATGGCCAGCAGCGCCACCACCGACTGACCCTCCTGGATGCCCAGGATGGGCCGCGCCGGCGGTGCGGCTCCCAGGGAGAGCCACACCGAGCCGACGCCCGCGTCCCAGGCGGCCAGGCACATGTTCTGGACCGCCGTGGCCGTGCTCAGGGGGTTCTCCAGCTTGTCCAGGTCCTCCTCCGGCTTGCGGGCCACCACCGCCACCATGAACGCCGCCCCCCCGAAGTCCTCGCGAAGGGCCAGCACCGCCCGTCGCCTGGGCTCGGGCAGGTCGGGGTCGGCCAGCAGCTCCTCGGCCTTGGCCTGGAGAAGAGCGAGCAGCTTGGCACGGGCCTCGCGGCCCACGATCACGAACTCCCAGGGCTGGGTGTTGCCGTGGGAGGGGGCCCACATCCCCGCCTCCAGGATGGTGTCGACGACGTTTTGCGGGATCGGGTCTGCCTTGAACGAGCGGACGGTCCGGCGTCCCTTGAGGGTCTCGAGCGTCTCCATGGCTCACCTCCGCTGGTTTGTGTTGCTCTGGGGCGGCGATGTAAAGGGACGAAGGGACTTCGTGGCTGCCCACGCCCCATGGTCGCCGCCTCTCGGCGCCGTCCATCGTACTCCGCCCCACCCGTGGTCAGCGCGGTCGGACAGGCCACACCATGGCGTTCGCCGTCTTCGGGTACCAGCTCGCGTACCCCTGGTAGAGCTCGACCGACCACACGTTGGAGGTGTCCTTCTCGGTCGAGGACCACACCGAGTAGCTCGACCCCGGAACACCGACGAACGGATCACCGGAGGGATAGCTGTAGGAGGCGCAGCTGCCGTCGGTGGTCTCGAGTGGAGGGGCTTCGCAGTCGTTGTCGATGAGGCCCAGGTTCGGGTAGCCGTAGCTCGACTCGTAGCAGATCTCGCCGGTGTTGGGCGAGGTCCACCCGGCGCACAGCTCGACCATGGTGGGCAGGCGCCAGTCCCCGGCCGCCGAGCCGTCGCTGAGCGCGCAGGTGCCGTCGGCCAGCGCCGCCACCGCCGTCACTGCGTCGGCGTAGGTTGGCTGGTCATCGTAGAGAGGATCGCCCAGTGCCGCACAGGTGGCGTCCTTCAGCCACAGCAGGTCGGTGTTGCAGTCCAGGATGGTGCCGTCTCCCATGTCCGCGTAGCGGTTGCCCACGCAGGCGGCGAGCTGGACCGTCACCGTGGCCTGGCCACTGTCACTGATCTCCTGACCGAAGAAGTCCTGGAAGGTGGCGGTGGCGGTGTTGACGAAGTTGTCCGCCTCCGCCGCGCCGCTGCAGGTGTAAACCCAGATCTCGGCCGGCTCGAGCTTGCCGTCGCCGTCGTCACCGGACTGGTATGCCGGGGCCGCGGTGCACTTGTCGTCCACCACCGACACCTCGGTCAGGTCCACGCAGCCGGTGTTCTCCACCGAGATGGTGTAGGTGATGGGGTCACCCTCACCCGCCGAGGTCGGGTCGGCGGTCTTGGAGACCTCGATGGCCCGTTGCCCGACATCGGGCGAGATCTCGATCCGGAACGTGGCGCCCTCCCCGACGAAGAACCCGTCGGTGAGCACGACGTCGTTGCCGGCCCGGAAGACCACGTCGGCCGGGGCCTCGATGAAGAAGCCCGAGCCGACGGTCAGCGACGAGCAGGCCTCGAAGGTCTGGTCCCAGGTCACGGTGAAGTCCTCGAGGGTCACGTCCTTGCCGAGGCCGCAGGCCCCCTCGATGTTGAACAGGCCGTCGACCGCCACGTAGTCGGTCATGGTGAGCTCACAGTCCCCCGTCCCGAGACAGCCGCCGCCCATCCAGCCGTCGAAGACGGTGCCTGGGTCGGGGCTCGCCGACAGCGTCACCATGGTGCCGTGGTCGAGGACCGCATCGCAGACGTCGGGGCAGTCGATGCCTGCCGGCGTCGAGGTCACGGAGCCCGTGCCGGTGCCCTGGACGTCGACCTCGAGCGTCTGCACCTGCTTGAAGTTGGCCGTGACCGACCGGTCCCAGGCCATGGTGATGGTGGTCGTGGCCGAGGCGGGGTCCGCGACCCAGCCCGTCCAGCCGGTGAACAGCCAGCTCTCCGCCGGGACGGCCTGCACCTGGACCAGGGAGTTGCGATCGTAGCTGTGGACGCCCACCGTCGGCACGGTGGACCCGCTGCCGTTGACCGCCATGGTGAGGTCGTAGGTCTCCCCCGGGGTGCTGGCCTGGCGCTCGTAGGCGCCCATGTCGATGGCCGGCGGCGGGCCGTACCCCGAGTCGGCGACCCCAGGGTCGTCGATGTGACGTTCCTCGCCCACGACGTCGGTCGAGCCGAAGGGCAGCGCCGTGGCGTCGCCGGCGTCGATGGCCGGCGATCCGGCCTGCAGGCTGAGGTCGTCGTCGCCGGTGCCCACCGTGCCGTCGGGGCCGTCGGCGTCGATGAACAGGGGATTGGAGTTGATGCTGCCGTAGGGGGTCGTGCAGGTGGAGGCGTTCGCGTAGCTCGCATCCCCGACGTCGCTGTACAGCACCTTGCCATTGGCGCAGTTGAGGTTGGTGTTCAGGGTGCCCTCCACCGAGTCGTTCTCCCAGAGGATGGAGTTGGTGACCGTGTTCGGGGTGCTGGCGCCGCCGGCCCCCGATCCCGACTCGGAGCTGTTGCCTGACAGCGAGCAGTTGACGATGTCCATGGGACCCCAGGTCGCGCCGCCGGTCCCGAGGAAGTAGTCGAGGCCGGCCTGGTTGCCGGAGAAGACGCAGTTGCGGACCACGAGGCCATCGCCGTAGTCGGCGTAGTTATAGACCGCGCCACCGCTGCGGTCGGCGGTGTTGCCGAAGAACTGCGACCGCTCGATGGTGCCGGTGCCGGCTCGGATCGCGCCCCCACAGCCCGAGGTCATGAACGTGGTGTCCTGGGCCGAGTTGCCGATGAACACCGAGTCGGTGACCGTGAGCTGATCGGTGCCGACGCTCATGTGGATCGCGCCGGCCTCGTCGTGGCCCACGTTGCCGGAGAACAGGCAGCGGTCCACCGTGAGGTCCGCGAACTGCACCCAGATCGCCCCGTCCACCGTCGAGTCGGTGAAGCGGCAGTTGTTGACCACGGTGCCGTTGGCATAGGTGGCGTTCAGCGCGCGGTTCCCCTGGGTCAGGGTGAGGCCGTCGATGACCACGCCGTTGATGTGCGAGTCGAAAGCGCCGTTCAGGGCGAAGCAGGAGTGCGAGTTCTGGCCGTCGATGACGGTCAGGGTGGCGTCATAGCTGCGCTGGCTGCGCAGGGTCTCGGTGCCGGCGAAGCCGCCGTAGAAGGCCAGGTCGTCGTTGGCCGGGCCGAGGGTGGTCGAGCTGGTCAGCGCGTAGGTGCCCTGGCGGATCCAGATCTCGGCGTCGGAGACGGCCACCGCCACCGCCTGCTGGACGGTGGCGAACGCCGTGCCCCAGCTCGTGCCGGCGTAGCTGTCGTTGCCGTTCTCCCAGTCCACGTAGTACACGCCGGGGACGGCGTTGGGGTCGTACTCGTCCGCGCCCATGTCCACGGTGCCGCCGGGGTCGCCGGTGGCGCCGTCCAGGAAGCGGCCGTCGCCGTCGAAGTCGGTGGTCAGGAAGGCCGGGACCTGGGCGTCGTTGCCGGTGTCGATGCACGGCGAGCCGTCCCGGAGGTGGAAGCGGCCCACGCCGGTCATGATCGGGTCCTCGTCGATGTTGCCGTTGGTCCCCGCGTAGCCGTCCTGGTCCACGTCGCAGTTGGTGATCACCAGCGTGCCGCCGAAGACCTCGTGGGTGACCCCGTCGCCCGCCCAGTCGCCCCACAGGATGCTGTTGGCGATGGTGAGGGTGCCCCCGGTGACGCCCACCGCGCCACCGTTGACGTCGGCGTGGTTGCCGGTGAAGGTGCAGTTCACGATGGTGGGGTAGGTGTCGACGGTCGTGCCCTCCGTGTCACGGGCGAACACCGCGCCGCCATGGGCCCACACGCGGTTGTTGGAGAAGGAGACGTTGGCGATCCACGGCGAGCAGTCCTGGATGTAGATCCCGCCGCCCTCGTAGAAGGAGGGCGGGTGCGAGGTGTCGCCGCCGTTGCCGCGGATCACCAGGTTGCGCAGCACCGGCTGCGGGGGCGCGCTGCCGCAGCCCCGGATGTCGATGCCGCCACCGGTCCCCAGGGAGCCGGCCCTGCCGCCGGTGATGGTGAAGCCGTCGATCAGATCGACGTAGTTGTTGACGACGATGACACTCTCCACGACCCCGTAGCCGTCGATCACCGTCAGGTGCTCCACCCAGTTCCGATCGTCGAGCGTGAGGGCACCCGCCTCGAAGCCGCCGTAGATCTTGAGCGGGATCTTGGTCCCCCCCGAGGGGATGACGATGGAGGAGCTCAGGGTGTAGGTGCCCTCGGCCACCCAGATCTCGTAGCCCCCGAGCTGGATGGCGCTGGTGACGGCCTTCTGGATGGTGGCGAACGCCGTCACCCACGACTGCCCGTCGTTGCTGTCGCTGCCGCCCGGCTTCACGTACCAGTCGGCGGCGAACGCCGGTGCCGTGGCCAGGAGGGCCGCCAGGACAAGGACGGCCAGGGCTCCCGTGGTCCGCGACCTCCCGCGACCCCGGGATGAGCGGTGGGGGTCAGAGTGCGGGCGGCTGCGGTCGTCGATGCGGCGGGGGCGGGGAGTCCGGATCATCGCGCACCTCCGGGTAGACAGGTGACCGGATCGTTGGTGTGGCTGATCTACGGACGAGCATCGGAACGGACCGAGGGATGGACGCTCGCGGCATGGCGCCCGCCGTCGCACCGATGACTCGACCCGGGTTCATTTTGGGCTCCCTGGGACCGTACCGGGGAACGCTCCCAGTGTCAAGAAACAGCGCAGCGGCATCGTGGTTGTCTCGTCTAGAAATGAGACACAATCACTATATGTTGCCTCCAGAGGGTGACTGGAGCCGAACAGCTGGGGTGTTCGCGGTCGCCTCGAGCGGGAGGGACAGCATGGCAACCATGTTCGTGAGACATCGCGTGGCGGACTTTGCCACCTGGAAGAAGGCATATGACGAGTTCGACGAAGAGCGGCGGCGGATGGGGGTGGTGGGAGACGGGGTCTACCAGGCCGACGGCAGTCCCAATGACGTCACCCTCTATCACCACTTCGCCACGATGGAGGGGGCCAAGGCCTTCGCCAACAGCGCGCGTCTGCACGAGGTGATGACGCAGGCCGGCGTCCAGGGCCAGCCCGACGTCTGGTTCACCACCAAGGTGTAGTCACGATCCCGTGGCTGCCGCCGCGCCGCGATCGCGCGGCAGGGTGGCCGGTCATGGCGCGGGGACCTCGGCGCCGCGCTCGAGACGGCCCGCGGGGGTGGGTGGCGCCGCGGAGAAGAGTCCAAACGTGTGGTCGCGGACGTGCAGGATCGGCAGCTCGAAGGTCCCGCCTCTGGGGGTGACCTCGGTGCCGGGACGAGCGGGGCCGAAGAAGGTGGCCATGGCTGAGTCCTCCGTGGGCGGTCCGAGCGGCGCCTTGACGGGCGGACGTGCTGCGGTCCCCGGAGTCTGTCTGTGTGTGGCGGCCCCGGTCACCCGTGGAGGGCGATCGGAGCGGTCCCGGCCTCAGTACATGACGCCTTCGATGGGGGCCACCCACATCTGCTGCTGGGCCTCGGTCATGCGCTCGACCTCGGCGGCATCCTCCCGGTCCGCGACGTTGGTGCGTACGATCATCACGGCCAGCCGGGTGGGGGAGACGATCACCCGCTCCCCGGGCAACGCCTCGTACAGGCTGCCCTTCCTGACCACGACGACGTCGAAGACGTCGGTCGGCGCGTCCCGGTCGTTGATCACCCAGAAGGCGTCAGTGTTCCAAGCGAAGAGCGCCACCGACCAGTAACCGCCGCCGGGTGGCACCTCGCAGTGCAGCCGCACGGGCCTCGACGACGTGTCCAGGATCGCGAACGAGATCAGGGAGTCAGGGCTGTCTCCCACCAGGATGTCGGCGCCGGCCCGGGGCAGGGCTGTGTGGATCAGCACGTTGCGCACCCTGTCGCTGCCGCCGTACTTGGCGTAGAGGGTGTCGACGGCGTCCGCGGTGAGGCGGCGGGGGATGTACAGCAGGACCGCGATGTGCACGACCACGGCGAGGGTCAGCACGAACAGGAGCCACACCGCCAGCCGCTTCATTCCTCGGCCTCCCGGACGATGGTGGGCAGGGAGGCCGCAGCCGGGTCGGCGACGAGCGCCGGCGAGGGGTTGTAGCAGCGCAGGACGAGCATGAGGTTTCCCCACTGCTCGCCGGAGGGCAGCCAGTTCACCTCGTGGGGAAGCGGGGACAGCATGATCGTCCAACGGCCGTCCGGCTCCCGCTCGACCGTGGTCTGAGTGACAGCGTAGCGGTTGAGCTCGTTGGAGATGAGGTGTCCGTCCTTGTAGGCGGCGAGGCTCCACCAGCGCGTGTCGAGATCCGCACCCTCGATCCTGTAGGTCGCGGTGTTCGTCAGGAGGCGGTCGGAGGAGTCGGTCTTGGCCAGGTAGTAGATGACCTCCGAGGCGTCCAGCGCCCACAGCCTGTGGGTCGCGATCCATGCCCGTTCGTAGAGCCCGCCGTGGGAGCGTCCCGCCGCCAGGCTGGCCATCCACGGTCCGCGGTGAATGGATGGGCTGGGCCGGTGGACCACGGCATATGCGCCCCAGCCCCCCAGGGCCGAGGCGATGGCAGAGGCGAGGGCGAACTTGAGCAACGTCTTCACGTGTGGCTTCCCAGCGTCCGACGCACGCTGTCGAGGTCGTCCTCTCCATGATTATGTCGCGTCGCGGCTTTGTAAAGCGCGCCCTCACCGATCCCCACATCGTGTCTGGTATCGGCAATGCCTACTCGGACGAGATCCCGCACCGGCCGCGGCTGTCACCCTTCTCACCACCGGGATGAGCGACGACGAGCTGGAGCGCCGCCGCTCGGGTGAATGACTCAGAACCAGCCGGCGGAGGCGAGCTCGTTGCCGTTCGGGTGTTCCACCTGCAGGAGAGCCACCGCCTGCGGCCGCTCCGCGCCTCCCGGCCAGTCATCTCCCTGGGACGCCCGCAATCGGGGATCTGTGGGCGCCATTCCCGAGCCGGCCCGCTCCTGTGGGTGCTCCCGCAGGTATGGGCAGGACGAGGCGCCCCCGTCCAGGTAGGGGCACGCAGACGAGGAACCGACTCCCGGGATGACGGCGTGCGGCGCGTCGCCTCGCGAGGCCAGGTACGGGCACATCGTCGCGTCGCCGTGGACCTGGGCCTGGGTCACCGTGGATCCCGCAATGGCGAGGGGGCTGCCGTGGTGGAGCACCGGAAGGACGAGGGCCAGAGCGAAGATCGCCGACCCGACGCCGAGCCCGTAGAAGATCGCGTATCCGAACATCCTGCGGCCCATGGGGCACCTCCGGTTCCGACTATGAGAACGCATCGCATGACTGAATCGTTCCAGTTCCCACTCCCTGGAGGGAAGATGCCCCGTTTACGTTGGAGTGCGGGGGGCCGTCCGGATGGACCGGGTGGGCGGACGAGGCGCTCGGGTACCATGCGGGACGAGCCCACGGAGGAGGAGGAGAACCCATGCGCCTCGTCACGACGGTTCTGACCGCAGCGCTCGTGATCCTGCCCATTGCCGCCACCGGCCAGGAGGGGGCGCCGGCCCCCCGCCTCGGCGCCGACCCGCGGGTGGCCGACGCCATCGCCGCGTGGTCCGCCTGGGTCGACCAGCAGCTCGCCGCCACCGAGGTCCCCGGGGCGTCCTTCGCCATCGTCGCCGACCAGGAGCTCCTGGGCTCCGGGGGGTTCGGCCTCGCCGATCCCGACACCGGTCGCCGGGCCAACGCCGACACGGCGTACTCCATCTGCTCCATCTCCAAGCTCTTCACCTCGATCGCGGTGATGCAGCTGCGCGACCGCGGCGCGCTCAGCCTGGACGCGCCCCTGTCCGACTACGTGGACTGGGTCTCGAGCCTGGCCGACGTCAATCCGGACGACGAGAAGATCACCCTGCGCCGCGTTCTCACCCACTCGGCGGGCCTGCCTCGGGAGTCGGACTTCCCCTACTGGACGGGTCCTGACTTCGACTTCCCGAGCCGCGCGCAGATCCGCGCGCGCCTGGCGGACCAGGAGACCCTCTACCCCTCGGGTCGTTACTTCCAGTACTCCAACCTGGGCCTGACGCTCGCGGGCGAGGTGGTGGCCGCGGTCTCGGGAGAGGGCTGGGCTGAGTACGTGCAGCAGCAGATCCTGACGCCCCTGGGCATGGAGAGCACCTGGACGTCGGTGCCCGCCGCGGCGGCGACCGGCCGCCTGGCCGCCGGCTACTCGGCGCTGCGCGGTCGGCAGGGGAGGGAGCGTCTCCACACCTTCGACGCAGCGGGCATCTCACCCGCCGCGGGGATGGTCTCCACCGCCGCCGACCTGGCGCGCTTCGGGATGTGGCAGCTCCGCCTCCGCGAGGCGGGGGGCGAGGAGGTGCTGCGCTCGGCCACCCTGCGGGAGATGCAGCGGGTGCACTGGGTGGACCCGGACTGGAAGACCACCTGGGGCCTGGGCTTCGGGGTCACCCGCCGGGGCGACCGCACCTTCGTGGGGCACTCCGGGGCCTGCCCCGGCTACTACACCACCTTCCGCCTGGCGCCGGCGGACGGCATGGCGGTGGCGGTGCTGTCCAACGCCATCGGCGCCGACGTCCAGCTCTACGCCGAGAAGGCCGTCGCGTTGGTGGCGCCCCAGCTCGCGAAGGCGCGCAAGGGCCCTCCGGAGACCGCGCGCGATCCCGCGCTCGACCGCTACACCGGCGTCTACGACTCGGTGTGGGGGCGGGCGGCCATGGTGCGCTGGGAGGACGGCCTGGCGGTGGTGGACCTGGACACGCGCTCGCCGGAGGACGGGCTCGAAAAGCTGAAGCAGAGCGGGGAGCACGCCTTCCGCAGGGTGCGCGAGGACGACGACACCCTGGGCGAGACCTGGACCTTCGCTGTGGACGAGCACGGCGAGGTGGCGTCCGTCACCGTGCACAGCAACGTCATGCGCAGGGTGGGTCCACTGCTCTGACCTCGCGGATGGGAGCTTACGAGGCGCGGCGGGATAAGCCGCGGATGCCTGCCAGCTCGAGCCGGAAGGGGCCCTCCTGGCGGCTGATCATGAGCCCGAAGGTGGTGACGTGTGCGGGGTCCAGAGGTGGGTGCTCCGGCACGCTGCGCCCCCGGTGGACCGGCGCGAAGTCCCGGAACGGGAGGGCGACCTCGATCCACTCCCCGGGGGGCGGCGCCACCTCCGCCTGGTAGCTGACGCCGTCGAAGGAGGCCGTGGTCCGGATGCGGAAGCCGTAGCGTTTGCCGTCGCCGCGCACCCTGAGCACGACCCCGTCCCAGGCCGAGAGATCGAGCTCCAGGGGCTCGGAGCGCACCGACGCGAAGCCGCCGTTGTTGTCGAAGGAGACCTCGCCTGCGAAGGTGGCCACCCCGTCGGCGACCGTCATGCGGCCGCTCGAGATGCCGCCCATGATCACGTCGCCGATGCTCAGCCAGGCATCATCCCGGGACGAGAAGTCCACGATCACGTCGTCCATGACCACCTCCGGGTGTGATGCGCGTTCACGCAGCGGCAAACGTCCGTCGGCTCGAGATCCTTCCAGCCCTTACGGCGCAGGCACTGTGCGGTCTGGACACACTGACTGGTACCATTGACATGGGACGTACGTGGATTTGCAGCAACAACCACCGACGAAGGGGCCGGGAGAAAGGCCCCTGCCCGCGCACGGGCGGAACCGCATCCTGGCGGCCACCCTGGTCGTGCTGTGGGTCGCGGTCGTCGCGCTCCCGCTGCTGCAGCAGTATCGAACCGAGCGCTCCCGACTGCAGGTCCGGGACGAGCAGGTGCTGACGCGGGCCACGGGGGACGTCCGCGCCGTTCTCGACCTCATCGGGCACGGCGTCACGGTGGAGGACGTGGTGCTGCAGTCGGGCGACGCCCTCTTCACGGCCGGCTACTCCAGGGCAGGTCGGAGGATCGCCGTCAACCCTGACCACGACTGGGAGGACGACGACCTGCTGCTGGGCATGGCGCACGAGTGCGTGCACGCCCTCTTCCACCAGCTCGGCGTCCTACCGGAGCGATTGCCGAGCCGCAACCACCTGTTGGTGGAGGAGACGGCGGCCTACGTCCTGGGCGCCCACCTCGCAGGAGAGGTCATGACGCAACGCGGCGGTGACGGGCAGGACTTC
>Ga0315542_1001477_pt1 | contig 14661 bp, 13 predicted proteins | sample SalMarSW160120MG_FD_202541 | JGI IMG/M metagenome (GOLD analysis project Ga0315542, IMG submission 202541) | Salt marsh sediment microbial communities from the Plum Island Ecosystem LTER, Massachusetts, United States - Salt Marsh Sediment SW1601-20 ...
GCAAGTAAAAAGCAATAGTCGGCGTGGTTGGCGTAGCTGGTCCACAGCTTCTGGCCGTTGATCACGTAATGGTCGCCGTCGCGGATTGCCCTGGTGCGCAGCGCGGCCAGGTCCGAGCCGGCGTCGGGTTCGGAGAATCCCTGACACCACAGCACCGAACCGCTCGAGATCGGGGGCAGGTACGTCCGCTGCTGTTCTGGGGTGCCGTAACGCGCAATCGCGGGCCCGATCCAGTTCACGTTCATGTATTGCGGTCCGCGGGGCTCCCCGATCGCCCACATCTCTTCACCCAGCACGGCGTGGAACCAGGCGCCCTTGCCGCCGCCGCCGAACTCCGTCGGCCAGTGGGGGGTCAGCCAGCCCTTTTCCGCCAGCCGGCGACAGAACTGCCGCGAATACTTGGCCTGTGCTTCGCTGCCGGGGCCGTTCTGCGACATCTCACCCCAGTTGTCGGGGAGTTCACCGGCGAGGAATTCGCGCAGCTGGTTTCGGAACTCGGCTTCTTCGGCACCCCACTGAAAGTCCACAGTCAGCGAGTCTTTCCGCCCACCGGTTCCGCGGCGGAGATGGCGTAAGGCGTCCACGCGGTACGGATGACGTGCTCCTCGGTGACGAACGTGGCCGTCGAGGCGACGTCGAGAAACACGGGCACATCGTCGAACACGATCTTCTTGTTGATCGCCAAAGTTTCGGCCGTGCCATCCTCGACGCCATAGAAGCGCATGGGATCGATGAGATCTTGCGGGGTTGCGAAACCTTCCTCGGCGATCGCGTCGGGTGCCCGAGAACTGTCGCCGGCCAGGGTCCTGACGACGGGGTTGCGCACGTAGCGCCACTGCGGGTGATAGCGCAGCGAGATCGGCATATGTACCCGAGCCCAGTGCTGCAGAAACTGTTCGCGGGTCATCGCAGGGTTGCGGTGCAGCAGGCTCACCGCGTTCACACCACCGTCCGGCGGTCCGTCGGCCGTCGCCTGCCACCGGGCCACCGTCTCGGTGACGACGTATCCCGTTACGTCATCGGCGTATTCATTGAGAAACCCCTCGGCCGCACCGAGTTCGTCGGCGGAATCGACCCACAGCGTCAGCAGGGCGACCAGCCGGCGGGGTTCCGGCCTCGCTTGGCCGCCGGACATCTGGGACAGCACGCCGCCTCGGATTCGGTCGCGCTCTTCCTCGACATCGCGCCGGGGCAGCTGGACCGAAACCGCGCGATAACGCCCGTCGGCGAACACGTCGCGCGCATCGCTCAGGATCGTCGACGCCGACGGTGCCGCGGTCGCGTCGGCGCGGATCGCGACGTAGACGACCTTCTCCACCTCCGCGCTCCCAGACGGTTTCAGGCCGCGGCCACGGTCTGGCCGCCCCGGGCCAGGCCACCGGGCCGCGCGTCGGTCAGCTCGCCATCGGCCACCACGGTCTGGCCGCGCACCAGCGTTTCGACGTAACCAGTGGACCGTTGGATCAGCCGCCCTGCCCCGGCGGGCAGGTCATGCACCCGTTCGGGGTAGTCGAGCCCGAGATTATCCAGGTCGATCAGGTTGATGTCAGCGCGTTTGCCCGCGGCCAGCACGCCTCGATCGTGCAACCCGTAGAAGGCGGCCCCGTCGGCGGTGAGTCGATGCACGGCAGTCTCTAACGGGATCCGCGGGCCGCGGGTGCGATCTCGCACCCAGTGCGATATCAGATAGGTGGTCATGCTGGCGTCGCAGACGATGCCGCAATGCGCGCCTCCGTCGCCCAGACCCTGGATCGTCACGGGGTCCGACATCATGTTGTGCAGGTGGCCATAGTCGTTGCCGGCATAGTTCAGCAGCGGGAACAACAGGAACTCCTTGCCGTTGGCGCCGAGCAGAACGTCGTAGGTCACCTCCCAGGGATCGCGGCCCTCGCGCTGGGCGATGGCCGCTATGCTCTGCTCCGGTCCTGGCTCGTAGTCCAACCGATCACCGAGCGGATACAGCCGCGCGAAAATGCGGTCGATGGACGCGTCAACCGCCGGACCGAAGTGGTCGTCGGGGAGTTCGGCGAGGATTCGGGCCTTGAGGTCGGGGTCGCGCAGTCGTACCACCCGCTGGTCAAGCGGCAGTTCCATCAGCGCCCGATAGCTGGGCCGGTGCCGGAACGGGTTCATCCGCGACTGATGGCCCATCAGCATGCCGAACGCCCTGCTCGCGATCTGCGGCCGGATCTGCGCACCGGCGGCATTGGCCTTGTGCACCGCCGCGAACCAGGTCTCCCAGTCGTGCGGATCGTCCTCGTTGACCATCGCCAGGAAAGTCAGCGGAATGCGGTGCTCCTGTCCAAGGCGGGTGATCCACTCGATTTCGGCGTCGATCGAATGCCGCTGGTCGCCACCCAGCGCCCCGCCCACGCCGGCAGGCACGACCTGCAGCACACCCGTGCCCGCCGCAGCCATCGCCCCCATCAGCGCGCTGAGTTCCTCCTCCTCGGAGTAGGTGCCGGGCACGGGTTCGCCGGAGCGGCTCTTGTGCCCGGCGGTGCGACCGAACGAAAGGCCGAGCGCGCCGGCTTTGAGGCCCTCAACGACGATGGAGCGCATCGCCTCGATGTCGGTCGCGGTCGCGACGTCGTGCGCCCGGTCGCCCATCACGTATCCCCGGATGGCGGCGTGCGGCAGCTGCGCGCCGATGTCGACGGCGCGGGGCATCCGTTCCAGCGCGTCGAGAAACTCTCCGAATGTTTCCCAATCCCATTGAATGCCTTCGGATAACGCGCTGCCGGGAATGTCCTCCACGCCCTCCATCACGTCGATCAGCCAGTCGTGGCGATCGTCGTGGACCGGGGCGAAGCCGATACCGCAGTTGCCCATGATTGCGGTCGTGACGCCGTGCCAGCACGACGGGGTCAGGTGAGGATCCCAGCTGGCCTGACCGTCGTAATGGGTGTGGATGTCGACGAATCCCGGTGTGACGACGAGCCCGTCGGCTGCGATCGTCCGCCGCGCGGAGCCGTCCACTTTGCCGACGTCGACGATGACACCGTCGGTCACAGCGACGTCGGCGGTGCGGGGCGCGGCACCGGTGCCGTCGACGACGGTTCCGCCACGAATGATCAAGTCGTAAGCCACGAGCAATCTCCTCAGCGATTAGTCGGCGCGCTCGGCGCGGGCGGGGCGCCGAAGAACGCAGTCATGTCGGTGCCGCGCTCGTACTCCTCCATCCAGAGCTGCGCCCAGTCCGGCAGCGGTTGATCGGCCGGGTCGTGTTGGGGGGTCTGGGACAACACCAGCCGCCACATCATTTTTGCGATCGATGCCGCCGGCACGGCATGGAAAACGCTGGGCATCCCTTCGGCCCCGACGAAAGTGCGTACGAAGGGCAACCGGCGCTTGAGCTCGCCGGCGAACAGGCCGCTTGTCAGCGCCTCCACGGCGGTAACGCCACCCCGGTCTGCCAGCGGCACGTGCTGGTCGAAGCCTCGGACGATCCCCATCATGACGCGATTGACGTGGTCGAACATGCCCTTGGCTCGCTTGACGCGATACCACGGACTCGGGGTCACGTATCGGCTCAGGATCAAAGCCGAGCTGCGGTGCTCGATCTCCTCGACGAAGTGCCACATCATCAGGGAGGCCACCCGTCGGTCCCCGCCTGCGAAGAGCGAATCGCGGTTGTCGAGAAATACCGTCATGAGCGGAGTGAAGGTGGCCTCGATGTTGGCGATATAAGCCAGGTGGTACTCCAGCGGGTGCGCCGCGTGCAGTGCGTCGAACCGCTTCGTGGCGTCGCGGTAGACATCGTCCAGACCGGGATATTGTTCGATCAGGGCGATCATGTGCTTGCGGTGGGCGGCCGCGTGCTGAGCCTCCTGCTTGAGGAAGACGTCGGCCTCGGCCGCAACCTCGGCGTTGTCGATTCGTTTGTGCAATTCCCGGACCACGGCCACGATGTAGCGCTCGAAAGGCACCGCGAAAAAGGTGAAGGAGTTGCAGAAGACGCCGAAATTGGGGTTTTTCGGCTGCCACTGGAAGGGCACCGAGGCGTCGAACGCAAAGGGCAGGGAGCGCAGCACCACATTCGTCATGCCCGACTCACCGGCCTTTCCCTGCCCGAAGCGGGGGCAGCAGACAGTGTCGATCGTCCCATCGCGTGACCTATTTGTACAGAGTATAAATCATTGGTCACCGGCCTGGCTGCGAGTGGTGGCGCGCCGCGCATTCCCGCCGTCCAGTAACCAGTCGCTGATCTTTCCCCAGACCGCGTCGGGCTGTTCGAGGTGCAGGAAATGGCCTGCCCCAGCAATGATTTGACTATCCGACCCGGGAGCACGAAGGCGCGATCCGACGTCGGTGAGCAGCTCCGCGCCCAGGGCGCCGTCGTCAGCGCCGTGCAGGTACAGCGTCGGAACCGGCGGCTCGGTCAAGGTGGCGATCGCCTCGTCGAGGGCATCGGGGTCGGCGAAAGCGGGATTGAACTGGGCGCGGTAGGGCGCGATCACGCCCCCGATGGTCTCTTCGGTCACATAGCCGCGCAGCATCGCGATGTCGGAGCTCGCGTCGTATCCGGGCGACCAGTCCGCCCAAAGACCCTCCCAGAATCCGTCTTTGAGCAGCGCGATTTCGGGGATCGCCGGTTGTTGAATAAACCAGATGTAGAACGAACGTTTGATTTGACGGTAAACGAAGACGTCGGTGAGCGCCGTGGTCGGTGGCACGGCCAAAGTGACCAGACGACGGAAGGCGTCGGGGGCCGTCGCGACCGCCCCGTAGGCTGCCATCGCCCCCCAGTCGTGGCCCACCAGCAGAGACCGCGCATCGCCGCCGAATTCTTCACGCACCGCGTGGATGTGCTTGACGTATGTGCCAGTGCTGATGGGTCGATCCACCGGCGAGGTGTACCCGGGCAGCCACGGCGCCACGACCCGGTATCCGCTGTCGGCCAGTTGTGGCGCGAGGTGGCGGAAGGTATAGGGGGTATCCGGGAAGCCGTGCACCAAGACGGCCAGCGGTACGTCGCGATCGTCGATGTCACCGAATGTCACTGGGGCGGCGTCGCTCATACCGATTCCTTCCTGAGCGGGCTGGGGTCGGTGCGTGTGGCAAGACGCGGCCTGAGCTGAACGCTCTCGGCGACGACGGTGTCGGTACGTCGTGCGGCCGCAATCGTCGTGACGACCATTTCGGCGACGTCGGTCACGGCGGCCATCTTCTCGGGGAGTCGGCCCTCGCGGCGCCACAGCTCGGTCAACTCCGCAATGAGGTCCTGGTCGGCCCCGCGCATGAGCTCGGTGCCGGCGGTCGGCCCGATGCCGAGCCGCAACACTCGCAGGTCGGGGTGTTCCAAGCGCCACGATCGTAGGATCTCGTCGAGCGCGGCCTTGCTGGCGGAGTAGGCGGCCGTTGCCGCCGGCGGCCCGCCCACCCTGTCGCTGGACGCGACGGCGACCACCGCGTCGGGCGACAGGTGCGGAAACGCGGCGCTCATGACGAGCGCAGGTCCGATCGTGTTGACGGCGAACGCCTCCGCCCACGTGGCCGCGTCGACATGCTCCACCCGGGCCAGCGGGAAAACTCCACAGCTGCACATCAGTACGTCGATGCCGCCGAGCGCCGCCGCGGCGTCGGCGACCGCCTGCGTTATTGACGTGGGGCTGGTGACGTCGAGTTGGTGTGCGGTGCCGCCGAGTTCGGTGGCCAGTTGTTGCAGCACGTTGGTCCGCCGGGCCGCGACGGCGACCCGGGCGCCGCGTGCGGCCGCGGCGACGGCCACCGCGCGCCCGATTCCCGAGGACGCTCCGACAACTAGGGTGCGCGCGCCGGTCAAATCCCCGTCGTTCATCGATCCCCGAGGTTCATGTGTAGGCGACGACCTTTGTCTCCAGGTACTGTTCGAATCCCTCCAGGCCGTTCTGCCGCCCCAGACCGCTGGCCTTGTAGCCGCCGAATGGCGCGTCACCGCCGTAGTAGATCCCGCCGTTCACCGACATCGAGCCGGTACGGACCTTTCTGGCGAACGCCAGACCGCGTGCCCTGGAAGCGGAGAACACCGCCCCGGACAACCCGTAGTCGCTGTCGTTGGCGATGCGTAACGCGTCGCTCTCGTCGTCGTAGGGCAGCACCACCAACACGGGGCCGAACACTTCTTCGCGGGCGATCTCGGCGGAATTATCCACGCCCGCAACCACTGTGGGCAGGACAAAGTTCCCGCCGGCGATCACGTAGGGCAGGTGGCGCGGAGCCGTTCCGCCCACGGTGATTTCGGCGCCGGCCGCGCGGGCGCGGTCAATGTAGCCGAGGATGCGCTGCTGCTGGCGCGGGTTGATCACCGGGCCGAGCAACGTGTCGGGAAGCGCGGGGTCGGCGGGCGTGATCATTTCGAACATCGCGGTCAGCCGGGTGAGTGCGTCGTCGAGCCGCGGCCGCGGCACCAACAGCCGGGTGGTGATCCCGCAGCCCTGGCCGGCGTGCATGCAGACCGCGGCCATGTTGGGGATGACTGCGTCGATGTCGGCATCGTCGAGCATCACCGCCGCCGATTTTCCGCCGAGTTCGAGGAAGACTCGTTTGAGAGTATCGGCTGCTCTGCCGGCGATCAGCTTGCCCACCGCGGTCGAGCCCGTGAAGGAGACGAGGTCGACGCGGGGATCGGTGACCATGAGTTCGGCGACCGCGTTGTCGGGCGTCGGGACGACATTTACCACACCGGCCGGGATGTCGGTGTTCTCGGCGATGAGCCGGCCCAGCCGGGTCGAAGTCCACGGCGTGTTCGGGTCGGGCTTGAGTACGACGGTGTTGCCGGTGGCCAGCGCCTGTGCGAGCTTGTTGATGGCGATCTCGAACGGGAAGTTCCACGGAACGATCGCGCCGACGACGCCGACCGCCTCCTTCCACACGACGCGGTGGTGGCCGTCACCGCCCACTCCCCCGCCCTGGAGGTCACGTGACCATGGGAAGGTGTCCAGGAGTTCGAGGGCCGAACACAATGCATCGTCCAGGGACCAATCCAGTTGGGCGATATGGGTTGTCATGACGGGCGCACCGGCCTCGGCGACGAGTTCGTCGCGCAGCTCTTCCCGTTCGCCCTCGAGGGCCTCCTGCAATTGCATCAGGCATCGGCGGCGCAGCGCGACGTCGGTGGACCATTCGGTGTCGTCGAATGCGTGGCGCGCGCCGGCGATGGCAGCATCCATGTCGGCGGCGGTGCCGGCAGCCGTGGCGCCCAGCGACTTGCCGGTCGCGGGGCTGACATTGTCGAACGTCTCGCCGCTGCTGGACTCTACGAGTCGACCGGCGATCAGCATTCGGCGCTCGGACCGCGCCGCCGCCCGCTCGTTGACCTCCGCGCTGGATTGCACGGCCGATCGCTGGTCGGAGACAGCGTGCGAGCCGGTCATGTTCGCTCCTCGGCGTCGGTCTGGTCGCGGGGATACCCGAACAGCTGCAAGGCTTCGTCAGCGACCGCGATCAGTGAGCCGGTGGGGGCACCGCATTCGGCGGCCAGCCGGTCGAAGATGCCGATGTCTTTGCGCAGCAAAGGCCCGACCATCGGCGCCAACACGTCGAAGCCGCCGACGGCGACCGCGGTGTTCAGCGAGAAGCTGTTGCCGCTACTGACTGACAAAGCGCGGCCCAATGCTTGCTCGTCCAGGCCCAATCGGGTTCCGGCGACCATCGCGTCGCGGGCTAGGGCGTAGTGGGCGGCGTGCAACGTGTTGTTGACGAGTTTGGCGATCAACCCGCTGCCCAATGGTCCGAGATGGATCACGTTGCCCCCGAATGTTTCCAGCTCCGGGCGGCACTTTTCGTAGTGCTCGGCCTCGCCGCCGACGAGAACGGTGAGCTTGCCCTCGGCGGCCGCGAACCCGCCGCCGCTGACCGGCGCGTCGATCACCCCGACGCCCACTTCCCCCGCGGCCCGCGCAATCCGGTGACAGACTTCCAGGCTGATTGTCGAATGGATGGCGAGCACCGCCCCCGGCGACATGCCCGAGAGCACGCCGGAGTCGCCCAGCACGACCTCCTGGACCCCTGCATCGTCGACAACACAGATCCCGACCACGTCACAGCCGGACCCCAACTCGGCCGGCGTGTTCGCGAAGGACGCCGCCGACCCGCGAAAGGGCTCAAGCGATTCCGCCCGGCGTGCCCACAGCGTCGTGGGCACGCCGCAGGCGATGAGCCGGTCGGCCATTCCCTTGCCCTGGTCGCCGAGACCGATGAATCCGGCCCGGATCTGCCGGTTATCCGGCGACGTCGGCGTCGCGGTGTCAGCGCCCGCGGCCGCACTGGCTTGGTCATTCATGAAGTGCGATCGCCCCCTCGGGACAGGACTCCACGGCTTGCCGGGCGGAGGATTCCTGACCGGCCGGGACGTCGGCCTCCAGCAGTACGCTGTGCCCCTGGTCGTCGGCGTCAAACAAGGTGGGCGTAAGGCTGTAGCAGCGTCCGTGTCCCTGACAAGCTTCGCCGTCAAGTTCCAGCCTCATCCAGGCACCACCCAACTCAGGGGGAGCGGGCGGGCCAGCCGCACCGGAAGAGCCTCGTATTTCAATTCCGAACCCGGCGTGATCTGGTACTCGGGGATCCGCTTGTGGAATTGATCGAGCGCCGCCCGCAACTCCATCCGCGCGAGATGGCTGCCCAGACAACGGTGGAAACCGCTTGCAAAGGAGTAGTGCGGATTGGGCCGGCGGGTCAGGTCCACCGTGAGGGGGTCCGTGAACTTCTCCGGGTCCAAGTTGGCCGCGGCCCACAGCACCGTCACCTGCGTTCCCGCGGCGACCGTCGTGTCGCCGACCTGCATGTCGACGGTCGGAGTCCTTGACGCCACCGGCACCGGGGTCTCCCAGCGCATCAGCTCTTCGATGGCGTCAGGCCACATTTCGGGGTTCGCCACTACCCGACGGCGCTCGTCGGGGTGGCGCGCGAGCCAGGACAGAATGCAGGACAGCGACGCCGCCACGGTATCCAGGCCGGCGATCATCAGCAGGAAGCAGATGTCGAGAATGTTCTCCCGGGTCAGTGAGTGGCCTTCGACTTCGGCCGTCATCAACCGCCCGAGGATGTCGTCACCGGGTTCGCCGCTGGCTTCCCGTTCGTCGATAACGCGGTTGAAGTACGCGTAACACCGCTTGCCCGCGGCCTTGTACCTGGCCTCGCGTTGGGCGATCGTCTCGCCGTCGATGTCGCGCAACAGATCGTCCTTGTTTTGCAGGAAGTAGTGCAGCTCGGACAGCGGAATGCCCATGAGGCGAAGGAAAATCGTAGACGGCAGCACGGCGCAGAACTCGTCGTAGACGTCGGCGTGGCCGCGTTCGATGAACTTGTCGATCAATTCGTCGGCGAGCGTGCGCACGTCGGCTTCCAGGTGCGCGATTGCCCGGGCGGCAAAGATCGGGTCGAGCAGCTTGCGGTATTTGGTGTGTTCGGGCCGGTCGATGTCCAGCGGGATCAACGGCCGATCGGCGCTTTGCGTATTGCCCAGTGCCCCCGAGCCGCGCACATCGTGGCTGCGGGTCAGCGTGTCCACGCTCTTGGCGGCACCGACAATGTGGTTGCCGTCCATCACAATTATCGGCGCCGATCCGATGCCGGCGTAGACCTGCTGTGGTTCGGGGACGGCCAGCATCGCCGCGAAGTCACCGCCGACGGCCTCGGCGGCAATGCCCTCCGTGAGAGCTTCGTCGGACTGCTCGTCCTGGTTGGCCGGCAACGCTGTCGTTTCACTCATTGTGTGTTCCTTCGTGGTGTACTGCGGGGCAGGCCCAAGAACCTCTCGGCGATGACGTTTCGGGCGACATCGGTGGATCCGCCATAGATGCCGGTCCCTGGCGCGAACCGGAATCCGGCCTCGAACGCACCGTTGCCGGCGCTTCGCTCCGCCCCGTGGGCCAAAAGCGCTGTCGGACCGACGAGATCGATCAGCTCCGACGCGGTCTGCAGCAGTAGGTCCGAAGACAGGATCCGCGCCGGCGGCCCGGACGCCGAACGGGTCACCTCGACCTTGACGAGCGCTTCACCGATGCGCTCGGCCACCGCCGGGTCGTCGAGTACCGATCCCCCGGTTGGCCCCGGTTGCGCCGCGGCCCAACGGACGAACTCGGCGAGAAGCTTCTCGCATTCGGCCAGATACGGTCCCCCGATGGTCGGGTCACTGCCGTCGGCCGTGATGCCGTGTTCCTGGCTCAGCGGCGCGGCGACCACGGCCCAACCCGCGTTGACCTCGCCCAGGCGCCACCGGTCGCCGATGCGCACGTCTTGCAGGTACACGAAGTTGGTGCGTTCACCGCCGAGCGTGCCGATCGGCCGGATCTCCACTCCCGCGGTATCCAGCGGCAGCAAGAAGACCGTAAGCCCCTTGTGCATCGGCGCCGCCGGGTCGGTGCGTGCGAGCAGGAAGCAGTATTGGCTGAACTGGGCGCCGGTGGTGAACATCTTCTGCCCGTTGATAACCCACTCGTCGCCGTCGCGCTCCGCACGGGTGCGCACCGCAGCCAGGTCCGATCCGCAGTCCGGTTCGGTGTAGCCCAGGCAGATGCGGGCGGTGCCGTCAGCCACCCGCGGCAACACCTCGGCCTGGATCTCCGGCGAGCCGAACTCGCGAATGGCGATCGGCGGTAGCAACGTCGTGGACGCCAGGATGTAGGGAGCGCCGCTACGCGCCCATTCGGTGGTGACAATGCGCGCGCGCAACGCGTCCAGGCCGGCTCCGCCTTCAGAGGCCGGCCATTGCGTCGCGACCCATCCGCGCGCCCCCATTGCCAGGTGCAGCTCCTCGTTGAACCCGCCCCCATGGAGCCGCTCGTCTTCCAGCACCGCCGGGGTGACGTGTCGGTCGAAGAAGGCGCGTGCATCCTGCCAGAACGCGAGGGTCTCGTCGTCGAGGTCGATGGTCCCGAAATTCATCCGAGAGCGTCCTTCAGCGCATGCGGCGCCCATTGGGCGACGCGTCGCAACAGGGTGCGACGGTCTCCGGCGATCAGCGCCCAGCCTTTGGCCCGGCGGTAGTAGAGCTGAACGTCGGACTCGAGGGTGAATCCGAATCCGCCCTGCGTGTGGATCGCGGTAGCTCCGGCTTGTTCGGCCGCGTCGCCGGCGGCCAGCAGAGCGCACAAGGCCAGCGCACCCGCGGATTCGGGCTCGTGGTCGCAGAACCAGGCGGCGCGCCACAGGAGCCGCCGGGCCGCGCCCACGCTGTTGGCGGCGTCGACCAGTGGATGAGCGATGGCTTGGAATGCACCGATCTGGGTGCCGAATGCCGTGCGATCCTTGGCGTATTGCACACCGAGGTCCAGGGCGGCCTGACCCAGGCCGATGAGCGCAGCCGCCGTCAGGATGTGCCACTCACGTTCAAGCACGGCCCAATCGTCGGCCGCACCCACCCGTGTGCCACCGGCGACCTCCAGCCAGCCCAGCGGGGCGCAGGCCAGATTGGGCTGGCTTGGCGCCGGCGCGCCGGTGACCAACATCAGGCTGGCGCCCTGCGGCGCCAGCACCGCCTCGGCGATCGCTCCGGCCGGCGCCAGGCGACGGTCACCGCTGCCAGGGGCGGGGGCGACAATTGCGCCGCGCTCGCGCATCGCGACCAGCAGCGGCGACGACGGATCGACGCGCGCCAACCCGCGGGCCGCCGCCAAGACTTCAGCGAGCGGCACTGGCGCCGCGCGGCGGCCGGCCTCTTCGACCACGAGCGCCAGCTCGACCAGGCCCGCACCGTCGCCGCCGACCGATTCGGGTAGGGCCATGGCCACGAGGGCGCGTTCCTGGAGTTCGTCCCACAGCGCCGCGTCGAATCCCCCCGGTTCGGACGCGCGGACTCGCGATGCCGGGATTGTCTTTTCGAAATATGCCCGGAAAGAATCCCGCAGTGCTGTCTGCTCCTCGCTGAGCGAGTAATCCTGACGTCGAAGCGAGAAGGCTGCGCTCATCTGAGGATCACCTAGGGAATGTCCTTGAGAACGCTGTCGTCGAAACCAAATAGCCGGTGCGCATTTCCGCCCACGATGGCCCGTACACTCTCGACATCGACGCCATCGAAGAGCCGGTCGAGGATCTTTTCCGACTCAGGGTAGGTGCTCTCCGGGTGCGGGTAGTCATTGCCCCACAACAGGCATTCTGCGCCGGTGTCACCGAGGTTCGTGATCGCGACGGGATCGTCCTGAAAGGTCGAGTGAATCTGATGACGGATGTAGTGGCTGGGCAATTCGGCCAGTTTCGGCTTGGTCCAACCGATCTCGTCATGCGCCTGGTAGTAGTAGTCCAGCGTCTGCATCGCCCAGGAAATCCAGCCACCATTGCACTCGACGAAGACGGCGTGCAGGTCCGGATGGCGCTCGAGTATGCCGCTACAGCTCAGTAGGGCGGCGGCGCGCGGTGCCATCGACTGTGTGGCGAGGAGGTTCGCCGTACCGCTGCCCCACCCGCGATAGAAGATCATGTCGTGGCCGCTACCCTGATGCATCACGGCAGGCCGGCCCGTCGACGCGATGACACCCCACAGTGGTTCCCACTCTTTGGAATTCCACTCCGGCTTGCCCACCAGCGGCAACAGCAGTCCACCCACCGACGGATCGGCGGCCATTCGCTCGACCTCGGCAATGGCCATGTCGACGTTCCAGGTGGGGATCATCGCCGCGAGCTTGATGCGGTCGTGCCCGCCGATCTGCTCCCGAATCCAGTCGTTGTAGACCTGGCATGCCGCCTGTCCCGCAAGAGGATTGTCGATCCCCCAGGCATACAACCCGATGGTGGGAAAGACGATTTCGCCGTTGATGCGGTCGGTCCGCATCATGTCGAGCCGCACGTCGGGCGAGGCGGCCGCCACCCGCTCGGCCTCCTTGGCCGCGGCCTCTTCTGCCGACAGCTCATTCCAGCCGATGGGGCTCCCATTGATCACCAGGCTCCATCCGCCGTCGGCATTGGCCAGGATGCGACGCGGCGCGTGGTCACGCAGGTCCGAGCTGAGCCGCTCATACCAGAGGTCATGGGGCTCGTCGACGTGCGCGTCGGCCGAGATCTTGGGGAGGTCGACGGTGCTTGTCATGCTCAGACCTGCACCGTCTCCCGGCCAGCAGCTTCGGCGCGGGCCCGATACTCCGCCTTGCTTACCGTCGACAGATCGACATCGGTGGCCCTGGAACGTAAGGCAGCCACCGTCGCGTCCTTCTTCGCGGTGTGCTGGAACGGGTCGAAGTCGAAGAAACGACAGCTGTTTTCGTAAGTGATCTTGTTGATTTCCTCGTCGGTGGCGCCGGCAGCCTCAAACTCGCCGAACAATTTCTCCGGGCCGTTGGGCCAGGTCGAGTCGGTGTGCGGGTAGTCGCACTCCCACGCCAGATTGTCGATGCCGATCTCGTTGCGTAGCTTCACACCGGCGGGATCGGTGATGAAGCAGGCCAGGATCTGGTCCCGGAATATCTGGCTGGGCATGCGATCCGACCAGTCCTGGCCGATCCACAACTGGTTTTTGGCGTGCCGGTCGGCCCGCTCCAGGTAGTAGGGGATCCAGCCGATCCCGCCCTCGGACAACGCGACACGCAGGTCCGGGAACTTGCGGAGGGTGCGACCGAACAGGATGTCCTGCAACGCCATCAGCGTGAGCTGGGTCGGCAGGATGATGTGGTGGTCCATCGGGGCGTCGGGCGCCAGGGTGATCAGTCCGCCGCTGGCCCCGATGTGCATGCACATCACGCTGCCCGTCTCCGACATCGCGGTCAGCATCGGATCCCAGTGTTCGTTGTGGAAGCTGGGCAGGCCGAACGCGTGCGGGGCCTCGAGGAAGCTGATGGACTTGCAGCCTTTGTCGGCCAGACGCCGCACCTCGGCCGCACACAATTCCGGATCCCACATCGGCACGATCCCGATCGGGATGAACCGGCCCGGGTGCGATCCACACCACTCGTCGACGTGCCAGTCGTTGTAGGCCTTCAGCATGATCAGCGCGAGGTCCTTGTCCGCGGCCTCGCAGAACGTTCGCGCGTTGAACCCCGCCATGGTCGGGAAGTTCATCGACGCGAGCACGCCGCCCGCGTCCATGTCGCGCACGCGCAGGTCGACGTCGTAGCAGGCGGGCCGGATCTCGGAGAAGACGCCGGGGTTGAAGCCCCATTCCTCTTTGGGCCACGTGACGACCGCGCACATGCCGAACGGCGTCGAGGTCTCGATGCCCTGGAAGACCCAGCGGTCGATGCCCTCCGGGCTGCGCTCGACCTTTGGCGCCTGGTCCGCCCATTTCTGGGGGACATGGCCCTTGAACATATCCGGCGGTTCGATCACGTGGTCGTCGATGCTCACCAAGATCATGTCGTCAAGATTCACCGCAAACTCACCTCGCAGGCCGATTCAGCGTATCCGTCTCAGAAGAACACTGTTCTCATGCGAGGCTAGCCGACGCCGAAGTCGCAGGCAATGGCTGCTGTACTCGGTACGGATATTTGCGGGAATCCGGCCGCGACCGCTCCTCAGGGCTCGCGTCGACTGAACCCGGTTGCCAGGAAGGTCCATAACTGGTCGAAATCCACGTTCTCGCCAACGCAAAAGCCGAGCACACGCGCTTGCAACATTTCCATGGTCGCATGCAGCAGGATCGAGGCGATCGTCGAATCGTCCAGCGCAGGGCTGGGCATCCCGGCCTCGCGGCACGCCGCCAGCAGTTCGGTCAGCGCTCGGTGTTGCGGCTCCAGCAATGCCGAAAGTTCGGCG
>Ga0315542_1001479_pt1 | contig 14640 bp, 13 predicted proteins | sample SalMarSW160120MG_FD_202541 | JGI IMG/M metagenome (GOLD analysis project Ga0315542, IMG submission 202541) | Salt marsh sediment microbial communities from the Plum Island Ecosystem LTER, Massachusetts, United States - Salt Marsh Sediment SW1601-20 ...
CCTCGAGGATCATTTCCCGTGATCCAGTCACACTATGAATGAGAACCGCACGGATAACAGTGCTACCCGTGGCAGGCGCATTGCCGGCGAGGAATCATTCGCTTCCGGCTATCTCTGGACTTTCGGCTCGACGGCGCTTCCGCTGGTCAGCGCTTTCGTCGTATCTATGATCATCGCCAGGACGATGGGTCCCCGCGTGACGGGTCTGATAAACCTGACGATGGCGGTGGCGACGATATTCCTTATCGCCGCCAAGGTCGGCGTCGACGGCGCCGGTTCGAGACTGGTATCCGAGTACGCAGTTTCCGCTCCAGAGCTCATCCGCCCGCTCACCAGGTCGGCGTTCCTCCTTCGCCTGTCTTTCACCCTCCCGGTATCTGTCGCGGCTTTCTTCCTCGCGCCGGCGCTCGCCGCCTTCTACAGCGATCCGGGGCTGGAGCCGCTGTTCAGACTCGGTGGCCTGGTGATCATTTCGGTGAGTTTCAACGAGCTCGCCGCGCTTATTCTTCTCGGCCTGAAAAAGTTCGGAGCCCTGTTCTCTATGCGCGCCGTGATGCTTGTCATGAGGATCGGGCTCGTGGCGGCTGCGGCAGTCCTAGCCCTCGGAGCGTCCGGCGTCATCTGGGCCTACATCGTCACTACGGGTGTGACAGGCGCGGCGGTTTTCGTGTACCTGTTCATGAGAGGGCATGAAGGGGCCTCCCCCGATCAGCTGCGCCAGATGAGATCAAGACTATGGCGCCTGAGCATGACGCTGGCGGTGAGCGGGGCATCGGTGACGATCTATTCGCTCCTCGACAAGGTCATGCTGGGGTATTTCCGCAGCGCGGAAGATGTCGGGATATACTCGATGGCGAGGAACCTGCTCGAGACATCTCTCTTCCCGATGTTCGCGCTCGTGATGACGCTCAGGCCTGCCCTGGCCGGCGCCTGGGCCTCGGGAGACAGGATACGGTGCAGCGATCTTATCAACAGGTCGATAATGGCGTCGTTCGCGTTCTCAGCCTGCGTAGCGACGGTATTCGCCTGCCTCGCCCGGCCGCTGGTGACCGGGCTGTTCTCCGAGCAGTTCGCCGAGTCGGCGGTCATCCTTGTCCTTTTTCTCCCGCTGCTGGTCATGCGCAGCGTAGGGTCGGTGATCCTGCCGGCGCTGATAGCCGCCGACCGGTCGGGGACATACGCGACGCTGACGGTCGTCGGGGCCGTGCTGAATTTCATGCTGAACGCCCTCCTTATCCCGCGTTGGGGCGCGGAAGGGGCCGTGGTCTCGACCCTGATCTCGTATATGCCCATGGAGGTACTTGGTTTGGCGGTGGTCTCCAGGGAGATAGGCGGACTCATCAGGAAAGGGGATCTTTCGAGGGCGGTCAGGATCGCCGCGTCGGCGGCGCTGCTCTGGGCGGCATACACGAGGTTCGTCCCTGAGCCTTCCGGGCTCACATACACCCTGATACACGCGTCTGTCCTGACAGTAGTCTTCATGTCAGCGCTTATCGCGCTCAGGGCGGTCAGAAAGGATGATCTCCTCGAACTCGCGGCGCCGGCGGCCCGCATATTCAGAAGGCGCTGACAACCTTTCCTGTAAAGGACCGTCGGTATCCCGCCCCGGACGCGTCCCGGACCAACTCGTACTTGACACGACGGGCCTGATGGATGATTCTTAACCGTGACACGCGCAGGAGGCTGCGTCTTGACCGTTCTGGATTACCTGATCACTTTCGCGACAGCGCTCACCCTGGGCCTTATGCTCACGCCGATGGCGATCGGGATGGCCGTGAGGTGGCGCATCTCCGAAAAGCCTAACGGACGCACCGGCAGGGGAGAGATCGCCCATATAGGTGGAGTCGCGATAATCGGCGCGATCGTCTTCGCCCTGATCCCGGTTTTTCTTTTTTTTATTCCTCAGTTCCCCGTAAACAGGGCCTTTCTACCAGTGATCATATCAAGCGGGTTCCTTATCTTCCTTCTAGGGATAATCGACGACCTCAGGTCTCTACATTACCTTTACAAACTCGCCTTTCAGATCACTGTCTCGATATTCGTCGCCGCGGGAGGCCTGGGGCTGCTGGAGCATTTCGAGCTGATAGACATGTCAGCTTTAATGTCTGTACCGGTGTCGGCACTGATCGCCTTCTGGATGCTCACGATCACGACATCGTTCAATCTGATAGACGGTATCGACGGGCTCGCTTCCGGGATCGCCGCGATCAGCGCCGCCTCGTTCGCCGTAGTCGGACTGATGACGGGACAGCCGGTCGTAGCGGCCCTGTCGCTGGCCGTTCTCGGAGCGGCTCTGGCCTTTCTCAGGTACAACTTCCCTCCGGCGAGGATATTCATGGGAGACTCCGGCAGCCTCTTCTTCGGCCTGATGTTCGGGCTGATATCTCTGCTCCTGCTTGTGCCGGGAGGGAAGATTTTGATGCGCTCCCTGGGATCGGCGATCATCCTGAGCGTCCCGCTGCTTGATACGGGGCTGGCCTTCATCAGAAGGGTGATGAGCGGCAGGCCTCCGTTCGAGGCCGACCACATGCATATCCATCACATCCTACTGTTCGGGTGCGGCTCGACAAGAAAGGTCGACCTGATGCTCTGGGCACTCTCGGCGGTCTTCGGCACACTCGGCATCCTGACGGTGCTCGGCCACGTGATCGCCCTGGTCGTGGCCGCGATCCTCGAACTGGTGATCTTCACAGTGTCACTGCGCAGAATGGTGACGTTCGACATGTCGAGGGCGAAGGCAGAGCGGATACTTTCCGAATGCGGCGTCTCTTCTTCCAGCATGGCCGTGCATAACGACTGAAGGCAGCCAGCCCTCCATGCTTTTCCCGCTCTTTACACCGATATCCCGTTGTGATAGATTCATCGGCGTACGCAGGGCGACTTACACCAGTCACTCCAGGGAGAACGGTCGATAATGGCCAGGACCGCGGTCATCACGGTAGCGGGTAAAGCGGATGCCGCCTCGAAGGTGAGTATGGGATCGGTACTGGCCGCGCTGAGGGAGACTTCCGCCCATGCCGGGTTTTCCGACTACTCGGACACCGCCCCGCGAGGCAGGCCGGTGACCGACACCGCCACTCTCCTGGGACTCGTGTCGAGGGGGCGTGCGGACATAGCGGTGCTGGAGGCGGGCGAGCTCCCGCTGAAGTTCAGTGAAAAGCTGGAGATAGGGGCGGTGCTGAAGAGAGGCAATCCGTTCAACGTGATCATATCGGACGAAGGGACGATCCTCGACGAGCTTCCGTCAGGGATCCCGATAGCGGTAGGCGACACGGGGCTCAAAGGACAGCTTCTCAACTATAGAGATGATATCGATCTGGTCGACAGGCACGAGGATTACGAAGGGCTCAGGGCGCTGCTGGAAAAAGGCGAGATAGGCGGGTTCGTGGCCAGGGCGTGGGAGGTAGAGTTGCTCGGCAGGCAGGACGAGGTGGTCGAGGTGCTCACATCTTCGATCTGCATGCCTCCGGCTGGACAGGGCGCGGTCGTGCTCATCATCCGTGCCGGCGATAAAAAGGCGGCCGGCGCGGTCCGGCAGATAAACCATCCGGCAAGCCTCGCCGAGGTTGTCATCGAGAGGACGCTTCTCGGGGCGATGTCGAGGGACGGAAAGGGCGGCCTGGGCGTTCTCGCTGAGTTCGAAGGGGACGGGTTCGCTCTGAGCGCGGCGCTCGTATCCCCCGATGGTTCGGTGAAGATCGTTTCGGAGATGCAGGGCTGGCCTGGAGACGAATTGAAGGTGGTCAGGTCGCTAGCCGAAGACCTTTTCGAGAAAGGCGGCGGTCGGATCATGGAGATGTACAGGAAGATCCCGGAGGAATGACTGGCCGATGCTCGACAGGAAACTGATAAGAAAAGAACCTGAGAAGGTGAAGAAAGGGATCGCCGCCAAGGGCGTCGATTTCGATGTCGACGGGCTGCTCGAGCTCGACGGCAGGATGCGCGATCTGATCCAGGAGACTGAAAGACTCAAACAGAGAAGGAATTCCGTTTCAAAAGAGATATCCGCACTGAAGAAGAAGGGCGAGGACGCGGCGTCACTGATGAACGAGATGAAGGAGAATTCGGGCCGGATCAAGCAGATCGACGCCGTGCTAAAGGATATGGAGGACAGGATATGCGAGCTCGAGCTAGGCATACCCAACATCCCCCACGACTCGGTGCCTTTCGGCACTTGCGACAAGGACAATCCAGAAGTGCGCAGGTGGGGCGAGATACCGGAGATGCCCGAAATGCCCCTGCCCCACGACGAGATAGGGGAGAAGCTCGGGATACTCGACATGTCCGTGGGAGCCCTGATCTCGGGAAGGGGATTCGTGGTCCTCAGGGGCGACGGCGCGAGGCTCTCTCGTGCGCTCGTCTCGCTGATGCTCGACATCCACAGGCGGCAGGGGTACGAGGAGCTGGCAGTGCCATATCTCGTCAACAGGGATTCGATGACCGGCACGGGCCAGCTGCCTAAGATGGCCGAGGACATGTATCACTGCGAGAAGGATGATCTTTTCCTGGTCCCGACCGCCGAGGTTCCCGTGACCAACATATACCGCGATAGGTTGCTCGACGGCGCCTCCCTGCCGATCAAGGCGACCGCGTTCAGCCCGTGCTTCCGCAGGGAGGCGGGGAGCTACGGCCAGGAGACCAGGGGCATGATCAGAGTGCACCAGTTCGATAAGGTCGAGATGGTCAGGTGGACCCTGCCGGAAACCTCTTACGAGGATCTCGAGATCCTTTTAGGCGACGCCTGCGAGGTCCTCGAGGCGCTCGAACTGCCATACAGGGTGATAGAGCTCTGCAGCGGCGACCTGAGTTTCGCCGCCGCCAAGTGCTACGACATCGAGACATGGGCGCCGGGTTCGGACAGGTGGCTCGAGGTGTCGTCCTGCAGCAATTTCGAGGATTTCCAGGCGAGAAGGGCCCGGATAAGGTTTAAAAGGGACAAAGGCTCGAAGCCCGAGTTCGTGCACACGCTCAACGGTTCGGGCCTAGCGCTGCCGAGGATCATCGTCACGATCCTCGAGCTGAACCAGACCCCCACGGGCAAGGTCAGGATTCCGAAGGCACTGGTCCCCTACATGGGAGGGCAGGAGTACATTGAAGCGTAGGCCCGCGCTGAAGATCCCGGGAAATCTGTCGTTTCTCCTAAGGATATACTTCATAGCCGGCACCGTCATACTGGTCACCGGCGCGCTCTGGTACAACAACAGCCTGATCACGAGGATGAAGGCGCAGTCCGAGGACACGACGAGGCTGTTCTCGAAGTTCATAGCGATCGCCCTCAAAGACGTGAGTGATGAGTCGAGCCAGGAATTCATCAGGGAGGTCCGCGGCGCTATATCCCTTCCGTTCATCCTGACCGACCGCACGGGAAGGCCCCTGGTGTGGAGCGGGATCGGTGTCGAGATGCTGGCCGACGATGAGTATGCCAGGGTGATCGACTTCGATCCGGAGCACCCGGCCGACCCTCTGCTCGAGAAAATCCTGAAAACAGCCGTCGAATTCGACAGGGTGAACTACCCGATCAGGGTCGACTCGGATCTTCTCTCGCTCGTCATCCATTATGGGCCGTCGAAACTTACCAGGGAACTGCGCATAGCTCCTTTCGTCCAGCTCGGCGTTTTTGTGATCTTCATAGTCATCGGCCTTTTCGGCATGAGCGCCGTCAAGACGGGAGAGAAGAGGTCGATCTGGGTCGGTATGGCCAAGGAGACGGCTCACCAGCTCGGCACGCCACTGACGTCGATCATGGGATGGCTCGCGATCATTCGCGAAAGGGCCGCCGAGCAGGGGTGCTCTTCCGCCCTCGACGGGCCGGTGGAAGAGGCTTCGGCCGATGTGGACCGACTCAGCAGGATCTCTTCGAGGTTCAGCAAGATAGGCTCGGCTCCCCCGCTCGAGTACCAGAAGATAGCCCCGATAATCGAGGAGACGGCCGACTACTTCGAGCGGCGGCGGCCGGCCCTTAAGATCGATTCGACGATCGAGATCGACGTCGAAGAGCTCCCGCTCGTGCGCTGCAGCGCCGATCTGCTCGGATGGGTCTTCGAGAACCTGATAAAAAATTCTCTCGACGCGATTGCGGGCGAGGGAGGAAAGATCAATATTACAGGAAGGGTTGACAAGGGCGAGAACGCGGTGATCATCCTGTTCAGCGACAACGGGAAAGGGATGTCCTCGGGTATGAAGAAGAAGGTCTTCGATCCCGGCTTCACGACCAAGAGCAGGGGCTGGGGTCTCGGGCTGGCCCTGGTCAAGCGGATAGTCGAGGACATCCACGGAGGATCGATAAAGGTCGTAAGCACGCATCCGGGCGGGGGAACGACGTTCCAGATAATGTTCCCCGTCGACTGACGGCGTTCCTGGAAAGGCCGGCGATTTTGAAAGCCAAGAAGATACTCTGGGTCGACGACGAGATAGACCTGCTGCGCTCGCATATGATCTTCCTCGAGGGGAAGGGATATGGGATGAAGGGCGTCTCGAGCGGGGATGAGGCGGTGAGGGTCCTGTCCAAGGAGCCGTTCGACCTCGTTCTGCTCGACGAGACGATGCCCGGCAAGACCGGGCTCGAGACGCTCCAGGAGATCAAGGAGATCTCGGCCAACATACCGGTGATCATGATCACGAAGAACGAGGCCGAAGGCCTGATGGACCAGGCAATCGGTATGAAGATAGACGACTACCTGCTCAAGCCGATCAATCCGCTTCAGATATTCTCGGCGGTCAAGAGGGTCCTCGAGGCTCACGTGATCCAGGAGGGAGCGGCGTCGAAGGATTATCTCCAGGTGTTCAGGAAGATCGACGACCAGGTCTCCCGGGGGCCGGACTGGTTGGAGTGGGCCCAGATACAGCAGGAGCTCTGCCAGTGGGACCTCGAGTTCGACAGGTTCGGCGGGACGGGGATGGACCAGATCCACGTTGACATGAGAAAGAGATGCAACGTCGAGTTCGCCCGTTACATCGAGGATAACTATCCGGCCTGGCTTCGCTCGGAAGAAGGCCCAGCGCTCAGCGTCGACGTCTTCCGTAACTACGTCTTTCCCCATCTGAACGCTAAGAAGAAGGTCTATTTTATCGTCATCGACTGCATGAGGTATGACCAGTGGCTGACCGTCGAGGACATGATCGCCCCCTTCTTCAATATCACGAGGGATTCGTACTACTCGATCCTCCCGACGGCGACGCCCTACTCGCGCAACGCGATATTCTCGGGGCTCTTCCCCGAGGATATACAGAGGTTGCATCCCGATATGTGGCTCGAGCGGTCGAAGGACGAGTTCAGCAAGAACAGGTACGAGGACAACCTGATGGACGAGCAGATGAAGAAGGCGAGGCTCGGTCACCTGAAGACGAAGTACGTCAAGATATACAATGCCGAGGAGGCGAACGAGATCCACAGGCAAGTGAGTTCATACGGAGAACTCGACCTGGTCGCCATGGTCTTCAATTTCCTTGATATCCTCGCGCACGGCCGCAGCCAGAGCGACATTCTCCAGGAGATCGCTCCTGACGAGAGCGCGTTCAGGTCGCTGATGAGATCGTGGTTCGGCCATTCGGCCCTACTGGAGATCCTGAGGAAGATCTCGGGAATCGGCGCGACCGTGATCATCACTACCGACCACGGCTCTATCCTCGGGCAGAAGGCGAGCCTCGTGCACGGCAACAGGGAGACTTCTACCAACCTGAGGTATAAGTTCGGGGAGAACATCAACGGCGACCCGAAGCAGACGCTGCTCGTCAGAAAGCCGGCCGAGTTCAGGCTGCCCTCCGAGAGCCCGTCGAAGAACTACATCCTGGCGAGGGAAAACTACTACTTTGTCTATCCGACACGCTTCCACGAGTACGAAAAGCAGTACCAGGGCACATTTCAGCACGGCGGGATCTCGCTGGAGGAGATGATAGTCCCCTGCATCACGCTGACCCCCAGGTGACCGGTGCCGCGGGCGATGTTATTGCTGGCAGCGTGCCCGCCGGTCGGTTAAAATCCGTATCGATATGGACAGCAAGGTAAAAAGGCTCGATGGGCCGGCCGGCCCTCCGAGTGCAGTTGTGATCCGGACTGGCTCGCCCGGGCAGACCGCCGCGCTTGGCAGAAGGCTGGGCCGGATACTCCCGGCGGGGACCACGCTTTCCCTCGAGGGCGGCCTCGGCGCGGGCAAGACCGCGCTCGTGAAGGGGATCGCCGCCGGGCTCGGAATAGTCACAGAGGTGCTCAGCCCGACGTTCATACTCGTCGAGGAGTACCGGGGCGGGGAGATCCCGCTTCTTCACTACGATCTGTACCGCCTCGAGGAGCTCGGCGAGGTTGAAAAGATTGGGATGTTCGACGCGGTCGACGGAAGGAACATAGTGGTCGTCGAATGGGGAGACAGGCTCCCTGAAGGGACGATGGAATTCGACGTGACGATATCGATCAGGATGACAGGCAGCGAGGAGAGGGAGATAGAGGTCCGGGCCCTTTCCGGGATCATCGACGCCATCGAGGGATGGGAGGACGGGAGATGAAGCCGCTCGTCCTCGCGCTCGACTCCTCCCATATGACAGGGAGCGTATCGGTCACATCAGGCGCAGAGACGGTACATGAGATCGTCTTCGACGCGAGCGATACGCATTCGGCCACCCTGATGCCCGCGGTAGACAGGTGTCTCGAAGCTGCGGGCAGCAAGATAAGGGATATCGACCTTTTCGTCACCGTGATAGGACCGGGTTCATTCACGGGGCTCAGGATCGGACTGGCCACGGTGAAGGGATTCGCAGCGGTGGCAAGACGCCCGGTGGCGGCGGTCGGATCGCTCGAGATGATCGCGGCGGCGCTCACTTCCGGCGGCCCTTTCATAGTCCCGGTGATAGATGCCCGCAGGGGAGAGGTCTACACCGCGTTGTACGATATCTCGGGGAGCCCGCCGAGGGAGATACTCCCTCCCTTCGCGTCCGCTCCGGACTCCCTGGCCGCGCGCATCGGCGAGTCCGGGCATGCCGGCAGACTCGTTGTGGCGGGATCGGGAGTGGAAAAGTACCGTGGGGAACTCGAGAGATCGTTCCCCGCCGGTACTGTCTTCAGCGGCCCGCTATGGGCACTCCCTACGGCGAGTCTGGCGGCGGCGCTCGCGCTCGGGCGCGAGGCCGTGCCTTATGCGCGCCTCTCTGCCCTCGAGCCCCTTTACGTACGGCCCCCTGACGCGAAGCTCCCTTCATCGGCGAAACTGAGGCCGGGAGGCGGCAGATGAACCGCGCTGACCTCGCCGTCAGGGAGATGACCGAAGCCGACATCCCTCGGCTTCTCGAGATAGAACGTTTATCCTTCCCCGTGCCCTGGTCCGCGGGGATGTTCATGCTGCAGCTCGGCCTTTCCGACGTGACGGAGAACCTCGTCGTCACAGCCGGCGGCGGGATCATCGGTTACATAGCCTCGTGGTACGGCTACGAGGAGATGCATATCCTCAGCATAGCGGTCGCTCCCGATGAAAGAGGTGGGGACGCCGCCGCGATGCTTCTTGAGGCGGCCGTCGAGAGGAGCGTCGAAAGAGGATGCCTCATGGCGGTGCTCGAGGTACGGGTCAGCAACGCACGGGCGATCAGGTTTTACGAGAAGCAAGGCTTCAGGCAGGTCGGAAGGCGAAGGGGATACTATTCGGATTCGGGCGAGGATGCGCTGCTCTTCGAGAAGGAGATAGTTTCCTCGGAAAGGCCTGACGGGGACTGTCCCGCCGGGGACAGGGGGAAGCCTTGACGGGGGGAATGATAAACGGCTCCGGGCGGTTCCCCGTGGAGTTCATCGGTGCGGCGCAGACGGCGCTTGTCACCGGCTCCGGCCTGTCGCCGGCAGGATGGCCGGGCAGGGTGCTGGCCGAGGCGGAATACGCCGGCCTCGGCGGGATGGCGGTCCCGGGCGTAGAGGGACACCCCGGCAGGCTCATTCTGCTCGATACCGGCAGAGGCAGGATCCTCGTGTTCGCCGGCAGGACCCATATCTATGAGGGAGAAGGATGGGGCGGCGCCGGCTGCGCGGCCGCAGCGGCGGCTGAGCTGGGATGCAGGCGGATCGTCCTCGCGCAGGCCGCCGGGAGCCTGAAGCGGTCGATTCCGCCGGGGTCCTGGATGCTTCCCTCCGGAATCGTCTCGCTGCCATGGGTCGTATCCGGCAGAGGCCCGGCCGCGAAACCGGCCATCTCGACCGGTCTTCGCCGGCTTGTGGCCGCCGCAGCCGCCGAAACAGGCATGGAATTCGCAGAGGGTATCCTTTACTGGACGGCCGGGCCGCTCTACGAAACGCCGGCGGAGGCGCGCTCCGCGGTCCTGATGGGTGCGGACGCCGCGACCATGTCGCCCCTGCCAGAACTGGTCGCAGCGGCCGAAAAGGGGCTCGAGGCCGCATGTCTTTCTTTCATCACGAATTTCGCGCCGAATGTGTCGCGAGGCGCTACAGGCCATATAAAGGTCCTGGAGGCTGCGCAGGGGGGTGCGGAGGCGGTTTTCCGGATACTCCCCAGGCTGGCGGAAATATGAAAAAAACGCTTTTTAAGCCTTCGCGCGTGGTGTTAGATTAAATGGACTGAAGGATCTCCAGCCCGCAAAGGGCCAGGCGGTGGGAAGCGGATCATCCCGGCGGACCGGAAGGCATGGGTATGAACTGGCTGACAAAGGCAAAGCAGGGGATCAAGACCTGGAGGAAGAAGGAAGTCCCGGACGGTCTCTGGGAGAAATGTCCTTCCTGCGGCGAGATCCTCTACCGGAAGGAACTGTTAAGGCAGCTCTCGGTCTGCCCTAAGTGCGAGTATCACTTCCGGATAAACGCCTCGGCATACATCGACATCCTCACAGACGAGGGCTCATTCGAGGAGACCGAGACGGGTCTGACCTCGGTCGATCCACTTCAATTCAGGGACAGCAGGAAATACAGCGAGCGCCTCAACAGCGCGGTGAAGAAGACCGGGAGGAATTCAGCGATAATCACCGGTACCGCCACCGTCAACGGCAATCCGACCGCACTGGCTGTGCTGGACTTCAGCTTCCTGGGCGGGAGCATGGGATCGGTGGTAGGTGAGAAGATAAGGCGGATCGCGGATGTCGCGCTGGAAAACGGCCTTCCGCTGGTCATCCTCTCAGCCTCGGGTGGCGCCCGCATGCAGGAGTCTATCCTGTCGCTTATGCAGATGGCAAAGACATCCGCAGCCATGGCTTCACTCGCTAGAGCCGGGCTTCCCTATATCTCTATCCTTACCAATCCGACCACGGGCGGCGTGGCGGCTTCGTTCGCGTTCCAGGGCGACGTGATCATAGCTGAGCCGAAGGCTCTTGTCGGTTTCGCGGGTCCGAGAGTGATCCGCGAGACAGTCGGCGAGGAGCTTCCAGAGGGATTCCAGCGCTCGGAGTTCCTGCTCGAGCACGGGATGATCGACATGATCAAGAACCGCCGCGAGCTCAAGAAAGCCCTCGGTTTCGTTCTCGACTCGCTCACTGGTTCCGGGCTTGCGGGCGCGGAGGCGGAGCAGAGGGAGAATGTCCAGAACAAGATCACGCTCATCAGGTAGGGAGACTTCCTTTCCCTCGATAGAATTCCTTTTCTCACTGAGGCCCACGAAGATGCGTCTCGGCCTCGAGAACATCACCGCCCTGCTGCACTCGCTGGGAGACCCGCAGGAAAGCGTCCCGGCCATACTGGTCGCGGGAACGAACGGGAAGGGCTCGGTATCGACGTTCCTTACCTCGATCCTGAGGGCTTCCGGCCTCAGGACAGGTACTTTCTATTCGCCGCATCTGTTCAGGATAAACGAGAGGATCAGGGTCGACGGGGAGGAGATCCCTAGCCCCGACCTCGACCGTATCGTCGGGGAGCTGAGAAAGTCCCGCGGCGAGACCCTTTTCACATTCTTCGAAGGGATCACAGCCGCGGCGGCGGTCTGGTTCCGCGAGCGCGGAGTCGACGCCGCGGTATACGAGGTCGGACTCGGGGGGCGCCTCGACGCGACGAGGCTGGTGAACGCCAGGGTCACAGTCATAACGGGGATATCGATCGATCACAGCGAGCATCTCGGAAAGACAAAGGCGAAGATACTCGGGGAAAAGCTCGGGATAACGAGGCCGGGGGCTCCCCTCGTCGCAAACCTTTCGACCTGGGGCCTCGAGGAGCGCGCCGCAAGGCACTGCGTGAGGCTGGGTATCCCGTTTCATCCGGTCCGGGAGGAGGCTTTATGCTCGAGGGGCAGGATCGACGTGGAGGGGACGCCACGGGGGAAAGACGCTGAAATGGTATTCTCTCTCGCTACCCCGCTCCGTGATTACGGAGAGGTCAGGACGGGGATGATCGGGGCGCACCAGGTTCGGAACGCCGCCACGGCGGTCAGGGCCGCGGAGGTCTTCCTGCCCGGGCGCCGTCCGGGGAGCCGGGCCGTCAGGAAAGGCCTGTCCGAAGCGTCGCTGGCCGGCAGGTTTCAGATACTAAAAGGGGAACCACGGACGATCCTCGACGTATCACATAACGAGGAGGCGCTGTGCGCCTCTCTCGATACGCTCCTCGGACTCTCTCCCCCTGAAAGGAACGTCATAGTGTTCGGCGTCATGGCCAGGAAACAGCTCGGCAGGTTTCCGGAGAAGGCGATGCGCTCGGCGCGCGATATAATACTCGTGCCGCTCAAGGACAAGGGAGCCGCCGGGAGGGACGAACTCCTCTCGAGGTTCTCCGGCGTCTCAGCTCCGCCCGGGCGCGCCCGGGCGGAGATAAGGCCTGTACGCGGCATGCACGGCGCGATAAAGCTCGCCGGGAATCTGGCCGGCCCCGGCGATACGGTGCTGGTCCTCGGATCGCACTTCGCGGTCGAAGAAGCGGTCGCCTGGATGTAGGCGGCGCTCCGATGAAAGGAAGCGGATGAAAAAGATACTCGGTGTCGATATCGGCGGTACGGACATCAAGCTGGGGATAGTGACGGCCCAAGGGAAGATCGTCGAGCGGGGCAGGATACCCACCGCGGCGGGCGAAGGCCCGGGGCAAGCAGTCGAGAGGGTCGCGGCATGGCTGGACGAAAGGCGCGGTGAGCATCCGGTCGTATCCGCTGGCGTTGACTGCGCGGGACTTATAGACGGGACAAGGGGATACCTGTACTATTCCCCGAACCTTCCCGGCTGGGACGGCCTCGATCTTCGAGGCCTCTTCGCCGGGAAACTCGGCGTGACGGTGATGGTGGACAACGACGTCAACTGCGCGGCCTGGGGGGAATTCATCCTCGGCGCGGGCAGGGGCACGAGGCATTTCGTCTGCCTGACTCTCGGCACGGGGATAGGCGGAGGCGTGATCGCCGACGGCCGGCTTTACCGCGGATGGCAGGGGATGGCCGGCGAGGTCGGACACCAGGTGATAGACCCGTCCGGGCCTGTATGTGCCTGCGGAAACAGGGGCTGCCTCGAGGCTATGGCCAACGCATCGTCGATAGTGTCGAGGGCCAGGGCAGCGATAGGGGCCGGAGAACCGTCTTCCCTCGAGGATAGAGATAGCATGACGGCGGCGGATGTCGCCGTGGCGGCCGGGCAGGGCGACGCTGTTGCGATCGGCGCCCTCGCCGGCGCGGGCCGCGCCCTCGGGACGGGCCTGGCGAACATAGTGCATCTCTTCAACCCCGAGGTGATCGCCGTCGGCGGCGGCGTGGCCGGCGCGGGCGACCTTATCCTAGGGCCGGCTACCGAATCGATGCGCGCCCAGCTGATGGCCGGCGTACTCGCCGAGGTGAGGGTCGTTCCGGCCGAACTCGGCAATATGGCTTCTCTTGTCGGGGCCTCGATGATGGCGCTCGAGAACACGGAATGAGACCGGCAGGCCGTGCGGCGGCCGGCCGGGGTAAGCCTGCGGTGGGCCGCAGGCAGGAAAGAGTCCATTGAAAAGGAACCTCGCGATAACGGCTGCCTATGCCGCGATACTGCACCTTGCCGGAGGCGGCCCGCCGACGGCACTCGCGCAGCAGGCCGCCGATTCACCCTCGCAGCAGACCGTCACTTCCCCCGGAGACACATCTCTCTACCGCATCCGGTTCAACACGTTCAGATCGAGGGTGGAGGACGGGCATCAGGTCTGGTACATGGAGGGCGACGTCCGCATCGATCACCAGAACGCCACTGTCACGAGCGAAAGGGGCCGTCACTACCCGGAATTCAAGCACACGATACTGGAGGGCGACGTCCGCGGGGTCGACGGTTCGATGCGGATGTTCAGCGACCTCGGCGAGTATTTCGGCGAAACTAACATCCTGTTCATGATAGACAATGTACGGATGCTCGATGAGGGGATGGAGATCACCTGCCGCAGGGCAGAGTACGACAGGAAATCGGGGACATTGATCCTGACAGGCAACGTACGCCTGTCGGACAGCACGCGCGTGATGTACGCGGACTCGGTATTTTACGACCGCCGCACGGAGGTGGCCGATGCATGGAAGGACGTCGTCATAATAGACACGGCCGAGGAATTCTCGGTCTCAGGCTCACACGGGCGGTTCAACAGGATCACCGGAGAGGCGGTGATGTACAAGCGCCCGGTGCTCGTCTTCGACGACAAGGCCGAGGAGCAGGGAAGGGTGACGAGCGAATGGATGAGCTACGACATGGACAGGGATATCGGCACTGCCGTAAGGAACGTCAACCTGCTCAAGGGGCGAACGA
>Ga0315542_1001482_pt1 | contig 14631 bp, 15 predicted proteins | sample SalMarSW160120MG_FD_202541 | JGI IMG/M metagenome (GOLD analysis project Ga0315542, IMG submission 202541) | Salt marsh sediment microbial communities from the Plum Island Ecosystem LTER, Massachusetts, United States - Salt Marsh Sediment SW1601-20 ...
GAATGGTCAGATCCAATCGTTAGAAGAAGAACAAAAGGATTTGAAAAAAACACAGGTGAATCTCGAATCAGAAAAATCAAAACTTGAAACAGAACTTTCAAAACTGGAAAACGAAAAATCGGATCTGGACGACAAACTGAGACAATTGAAACTATCGAGCGGCCAAATGACCATGCAGGAAAATGCCGTTCCCGGAATGACTGAAACGGAAAAAACGGATCGGATTCCAGGCACGGAAATTATTCTCCATTATGCAAAAGAAGAAGAATCCAAAGCCAAACAGATCATGAATCAACTGAATCATCTGGGTGCCCATGTTCAGTTGGAAATCAATAAATCATCGGAAGTAGAAAAACATAAAAATACCATCTATTACAACAAAGGAAACGAAACAGCTCAATCTGCCCGGCAGATTAAAGACTTGCTCTCCGGTACCGAATCTTTACAGGTGGTCGAATCAAAAGTCTGGTGGTTCTGGATCGATATGAACAAAATCAATCTCTGGCTATAGGACACTTGCTCATTTTAAAGGAGTTAATTTTATGAACGGCAATATCCCTGTTTTTCTGGTTGAAGGCAGCAACCTGGCTGAAGTTTGGGAGAACTCGCTGGTGCAACTCTTCAGGGAAGGATGCGATGTCAAAACCGAATACGACAAACCGGATGATCCTCCGAGTAAAGACTGTTCCATGACGATGGTCGTGAAAGAACCGCTCTCCGAACCCATGATTCACCGGGATCTTCCCGGCGGTCTGGACGATCTTCAGGAATATGTTATGGAAGTTCTGGACGGCATCAAGGACCACTGCGTGAGAGACGCTTCCGATGCCCACGATACACGATGGGAATATACCTACCACCAGCGGTTGTTCGAATACTCACTTTCCGGATTGGATAAAAGCTTTAATCAAATCGGAGTGATCGCTGAAAAACTGGCCCAGACTCCCTACACCAGACGTGCCCAGGCCGTCACATGGAAAGTGTGGGAAGACAACGACTGCTACGATCCGCCCTGTCTCCAGTCCATCTGGTGCCGCATGCTGCCGGGCAATGAGAAGAACTGGATCTTGAATATGAACGTCCGGTTCCGGTCGAACGACGCGTACAAGGCTGCTTTCATGAACATGTTTGCATTGATCCGGCTCCAGGAAAGAATCGCGGAAAACATATCCAAGATTTCAGGGATGACTGTTCAATTGGGCAGATACGTTCATCAGGCCGACAGTTATCACATTTATGGATCCTATTTCGATGAATTTAAACAACGATTTTTAAACGCCGTTGATAACCTGCCGTTCGAAGAACGGACATACCGCTACGAAGACATGAAATTTTTAATGGATCAATCCATCCCGAGGATTCTGGAAAAAGCCAAGAGCATGGGAAGATCAAATCAGTAAAATATCTGACTGTTTCCTACGTTTGTACAATAATCAATTTTTAATGGAACGTTGGTATATTTATTAGTATACAGTATTCAGTCTCCGGTTTTCGGTCTCCAAAATTGTTATTTAATACTTATACGATGAGTGAAATAGTTAAAAATTTACACGAACATTTATCAAATGCCGGCTTTAAAAACACCCTGGTTTCTGTCCATCATTTGAGGGAACTCAAAGAAGATACCGGAATGCTCCTGAAACAGAAAACTTTGAATCCGGATTTTTACAATGAGATTTCATCACGGTACCATTTGCAATGGGATTATGAAATTCCATCCGGATTCAAGAATACAAAATCCGTGCTGATTGTCGCTTCACGGCAGCCGAAAGTGGATGTTTCATTCCAGTTATCGGACAAAACCGTTCATGCGATCATTCCCCCCACCTATTTGCACGACATCGACAAGGAAATATTCATTATAACTTCAGTTTATCTAAACGATCATGGTTTTAAGATCGACAATGCATTGTTGCCCGAGAAGCATATCGCTGTACATAGCGGACTGGCCAGATACGGCCGGAACAACATTGCTTACATCGAAGGCTGGGGCAGTTATTTTACAGTCAAAACTTTTTTTACGGATATCCCCTGTTCTTCCGACAACTGGCAGGAGCTAAAGATGATGGACCGATGCCGGCATTGTTCAGCATGCATCAAAAAATGTCCGACACAGGCAATCCACGAAGATCCGTTCCTCATATCCGGCGAGCGGTGCATCACTTTCTTCAATGAGAAAACCGGCGATTTCCCGGAATGGACTAATCCGCAATGGCACAATTCACTGATCGGCTGCATGATTTGTCAGGACATCTGTCCAGCCAATAAAGAACAGTCAACCCGTATTGAGGAAGGGGAAACATTCACACCGGCAGAAACGCAGATGATACTGGATGGTATTGCCCGGGATAAACTGCCTGATCCAACGATAGAAAAATTAAAGAAGATTTATATGTTCGATGATTATCATTTACTTCAGCGGAATCTGGGAGTGTTAATCAATAAAGAAAAATAAATGCGACTGCAGTTTTCAAAGATCACATAGATAATCATTCTATTAAAAAATATGGAAAAACCTCAATCAAGCTGGCTTGCCTATCTAACGCTGATCTGCGGTATTGTGATTATCGGATTTACAGCCATTTTTATCAAATGGGCGGGCGCGCCGGGAACAGTCACCGCTTTTTACCGGATGGCAATCGCTTCTATAGCGACGGCTCCGCCATTTTATTTCTACTTAAAGAAATCAGGTCTTAGACTTTCCAGAAAAGGCGTATTATTTGCCATCGCCGGAGGACTCTGTTTCGGAACGGACATCAGCCTCTGGTCCACCGGCGTCATGATGGGAGAAGCCACCACACCGACATTGATGGCCAATCTCGCGCCGGTCTGGGTCGGCCTGTGTGCCTGGATATTTTTCCATGAAAAACAGAGATGGTTATTCTGGATCGGAATAATGATCGCTCTTTCCGGAGTAATTCTGGTTCTCGGACAAAATTTTAGATACGCCGTTCATCTGGGAATTGGAGCATTGCTCGGCTTAATTGCTTCTGTTTTTTATGCGGCGTTTATGATATTCACACAAAAGAGCCGCCAGCGTCTGAACACACTCGCCTATTTCTGGATCTTCACCACCAGCGGAGCCATTCTGCTTTTATTCATCAATATGGTTCTCCAGCGGCCATTATCGGGATATTCTTCTCAAGCCGTATGGAATTTTTTGGCCATTGCGTTGATCGGTCATGTGTGCGGCTGGTTGTTTATTAATTACTCCCAGGGACATTTGCCGGCTTCATTGGTGGCGCCTTCTGTTTTAGGTCAGCCTGTCGTTACGGCAGTTCTCTCCATTCTATTCTTCCACGACCGCTTTACCGGACTGCATATTTTGGGAGGATTCGGCGTAATTGTGGGAATATTTGTAGTACATCGAAGTCATCGTACGAAGAAAGAATAAGTGACATTTTGTGTTGCCACCAATTGGCGTTTATAAACTCTCCGGCAGTTTCTCCACAAACTTTCGGATTTCGTCTCTGACACGCCGGTAATGATTCAGCGCCTCTTCCTCGCTTTTCGCATTTCTGGATAAAGTGGGCGGATCGTCAAATCCTGCATGCATTTTTTTCACGGGACGGGGAAACAGAGGGCAGCTTTCCCGCGCGCGGTCGCAGACCGTAATCACCACGTCAAACGGAATGTCGATGACTTCGTTGAAATGTTTGGATCGGTGTTTGGAAATATCCACACCCGCCTCGGACATCACCTGTACCGCTCTGGGATCGAGCCCGTGCGTTTCGATTCCGGCAGACCAGGCATCGATTCGATCTCCCTTGAGATGCCGCGTCCATCCCTCCGCCATTTGGCTGCGGCACGCATTGCCGGTGCAGAGGAAAAGGATTTTTCGTTTTTGATCAGTCATGATCATTTTTTATTATAAAACCGGATAAACAATCACCAATCAAGCGGTCTATAAACCGGACGTTAATAATTCAAGATAAAACATCAATCCGTTTTTTAAAAGAACTATCTCATCCATAAAATATTTCTTGCAAATGTTTTTTTTGTTTATTACACTATGCGTGACAAATCACAGCAATTTGATTCGTCATAAAAAATCATGTTCTTGAATCTGCATCTCCGACTCGCATCCAAATTCTATTCCATTGATTCATAAAACACAAGGGGGTTATTATGTCACTCAGAATCTGTTCGTACAACATCGAATGGTTCAACCACCTGTTCGAAAAAGACAACGCCTTGAAAACCGGGGCCGAAGAACAGGAACGGATCGAAGCCATTAAAACTGTTTTGAACCATCTCAAGCCCGACCTGCTCGGTATCGTCGAAGCGCCGAATACAACCGCGGACGGTTCGGAATCCACCGTCAAAAAACTCGAAAACTTCGCCGCGCATGCCGGTCTCTCAATGACCAAAGCCGTCACAGGATTCATCTCCGGAGGCACTCAGGAAATCGCCGCGATATTTAATCCCGATAAACTCACAGTGACTCACAAGCCCGGCGGAAAAAAAGGCAATAAATCCAATCCTCCGTTTAATGAAGAATTCTATTTTGACACCGACGATGATAACATCAAGGAAACGTACAAACACTACCGGCCGCCACTTGAAATCGAAGTCAAAGTCAATCAAAGCGGGACGGTTTTCAGGATCATTATCGTTCATACGAAATCCAAAGGAATTTTCAACAACATGGACATGATGCACTGGGAGCGCGCATCCACGCGAAACCGGCTGAAACTCTACGCCGAGTGCACATGGATCAGAAACCGTATTGATGAGCTTCTCTCCAAAAATCAGGAAGTCATTGTCATGGGCGATATGAACGACGGACCGGGCATGGATTTTTATGAATTCAAATTCGGGCGGAGCGCCGTGGAAACCGTTATGGGCGACATTTTCGAACCGGACAAAATCCTACTGAATCATGCCGGCAAACCCAAATGGACCGCATACGGATGGAAGCCGAGTTCCGCGCGTTTCAAAGACAGAATTACCGAATTCCCGGTGAACGTCCTGATCGACCACATTCTTATTTCTGCCGGATTGCCTGTGACGAACAATCCGCATACCATCTGGAATCCCTATGACAACGATTCGGCCAAACCGATTAAAAAGGAGCTTCTCAAAGCGTCGGATCATTTCCCGCTCACGCTGGATCTGAATTTATAACAGCGCGGCAACCATGGTCAGAATATATTCTTCTTGACTTTTAAAAGAAAAATTACTTTTTTGCAAAAACCTTTAAATGATAATCAGCACAAAGTAATTTTCAGATTTAACAATCATTTCCTCTCCCGTAATTCAGAAAAGGATAAGAACCATCAAACCGATGCGAGAACCAATATCCTGAGATAAGACTGGGGAACAAAATCATGACCGACACGATTGTTATGATCCATGGAATGTGGGCGGGCGGCTGGTACTGGGAAAATTATCAAGCGTTTTTCACGTCGAAAGGATACCGGTGCCTCACACCCACACTCCGGCATCACGATGTCCGGCCGGGCGACCCGATCCCTACGGATCTGGCAACCACAAGCATCAGGGAGTACATTGCAGACCTCTTTGATTTGATCCAGAATCTGAACGAAATTCCCATCCTGATGGGTCATTCCATGGGGGCGCTTCTGGCCCAGATCCTTTCCACTCAAACCGATTGCAAGGCGCTCGTCCTGATTGCTCCCGCAGCACCCAGGGATATCCCGTGTTTGAGTTTCTCTGTCCTGAAACTATTCTGGAGCAGTTTCACCCAATGGGGTTTCTGGAAAAAACCGGTGCGTCCCACATTTAAGGAGGTGGCTTACAGCGTATTTCAACTGATGCCGTTTATCGAACAAAAACGAATGCACGACCAGTTTATTTTTGAATCCGGAAAAGCAGCCGCAGAAATCGGATTACCAATGTTCGATAAAAACAAGGCCACAGGTGTGGATGAAACCCGGATATCCTGTCCTGTTCTGATCTGTGCCGGTGCTCAGGATCGAACTATTCCGCTGGATTCTGTAAAAAAAATGCATAAAAAATATTCCCGCATCGCGACACTTAAAGTATATGAGGACCATGCCCACTGGCTTTTAGGCGAAACCGGATGGGAAAACGTGGCGCAGGATATCGACGACTGGCTCCAGGAAAAATTGAATCATAAGTAAAAATATTTTTTATCTGTAGAAATAAGGAGCGAAATTGGAAAATATTATACTACATAAGATAAAGACAATTATTGTTTTCCTGCTAAAGAATAGCCCTCTTGGAATACTAGTAATTATCAAACCTTCACGGATAATCATATTTATCATTATTTGGAATATTCTATGCGGACTTGGCATACTTTTAAACGGAGGTCCAGGAATAGTAAAAAAACCGGCTTCCCTTGCTATGGGTATCCTTGCTACATTCTATGCTGCTTATTGTGGTTTTGCTCCATTGATAAGTGAAAATATTCGTAACCGTTGGTGTAGGAAAAATGCAAACTTTGACATTGGTCAATATGGATTGTACATGCTTGGATTAATCAGCGGTTTTCTATGCCTTGTTGCAATCATTACGTTTATTGGGAAATTTATTAATTGACCATGTTTTCTCGTCCCAATGGTTTCGTGGGTATATAAAAGAGGAGACTCTAGTTTCCGCTCTCATTTGACAGAACACTCAATTAGAGCACAGAACAGAAAAATATACGTTCACATGCAGATCGTGGGAACGAGATTGAAATGGATTTTAGTCAATAAGGAAAAAATGAACCGATCAGAATATCATTTAAAACCGCTCAGCTTAATCCGATTAGCCCGATGGCTTTTATCCGTGTTTTTGATACTCATACTCACAGCGAAACCGGGTCTCGGCAGGGAACGTCCCAAAATCGGTCTGGTTCTCTCAGGAGGGGGCGCAAGGGGATTTGCCCACATCGGCATCGTAAAAATGCTCGATTCCCTCAATATCCCCATTGATTATATTGCCGGTACCAGTATGGGAGGAATTGTCGGGGGATTGTATGCCATCGGGTATAATGGTATTGAACTCGAAAAATTGACCGACAGAACAGACTGGATTGAAATCTTCACGGATAAACCACCGCGCCGCATGCTCCCCTATTTCCAGAAAAAAGAGGACGGCAAATTTCAGCTCGAATTCGGGATTCAGCAGGGCAAACCGGCTATCAGCGGCCTGATTTACGGACAGAAAATATCTCTGCTTTTCTCGAGTCTCACATACCCGTTTGAAAATATGGAAAGCTTCGACTCGCTTCCTACTCCCTTTCGCTGCATCGCCGTAGATCTCATTACAGGCAACGAGGTCATCCTGAAACAGGGATCGCTCGCCAGAGCCATTCGCGCCACGATGGCGATTCCAAGCATTTTCAGCCCGGTGGAAATGGGAGATTCGCTTCTCATTGACGGGGGTATTTTAAATAACCTTCCTGTGGATATTGTCCGGGACATGGGTGCGGATATTATCATTGCGGTCGATGTGATGGGACTGGATAAGGACCAGAAACGGCCGGCCAATGTAATTGAAATTCTGGAACAATCGATTCGATTGCTCGGCATCGAACGCTGGAAAAAAAACAAAGCAATGGCCGATATTTATATCCAGCCGGACCTGACCGGATTTACCATGTTCGATTTTGAAAACGAACAGATCGGGAAAATCATTTGTCAGGGAGACAAAGCGGCTCGGGAGCACATGGATGAGCTGCTTGCGCTGAAAGACACCTGCGGGATCGACTCCGCCAAAATAGCCGAATCTCACCCATCTACGGTTTTGCCGATTTATAAAGACAACACGGAAAAACCGGTTATTTTCAGTATCCATATCACCGGAAACGAGAAGTTCTCCTTTTCATTTATATACGGGCTTTTGGGATTGAATCCTGGCGACCGGCTCGACATGGATGATCTGAACCGTCGGATCATGGAAGTTTATGGACTGGGATATTTCGAAAGTATTCTTTACGATATCAAACCTCTGAAAGAGAACCATATCGATCTGCAGTTGACAGTCAAGGAACTTCCATTCAGAAAGATCCGGGTTGGGCTCCGATACGACAGCCATCATAAACTGGTAGGTATTGTTGGCTTTCACGGCATGATCTACGTGTTATCCGGCCTTCGCTTCGAGAGTGAACTGCAGTTTGCCGGCCTCTCAAAATTCAACACAAAAATTTACTATCCGTTTTCACGTTTCTTTCAAATACAGGACTATCCCTATTTAAGGCTCGCCTTCAAAGATATTCCGACTACCATTTATGACCGGTACGGCACAAGTATCGCGGAATATCCGGATAGATCCTCACTGATCGGCCTGGGCATGGGTTTCATGCTGGACAAATCCACTAATCTCGAAATCGAATACAATTACGAGCAAATCGATATACACCCCAGCATCGCCTATTCCGAATCGGGATTCTTTTTAAACTGGAATGATGAACTGCATAATCTAACCCTGCGTTTCGACCTTGACAACCTCGACTATGCCTTGCTGCCTAAAAACGGAATTCATATCTACTCCGAAATGGAAAGAAGTTTAAAAATCCTGCAATCTCCGGTGGACTACTTCAAAGGTGAAATTTCAATAAACCTGTACCACACCTGGAAAAAACGGCATACAGTTCGCTATTTTGTATTCTACGGATATGCAACCCAATCCACGCCCATCTACAAACATTTTTTCGTAGGAAAACCGGAATATTTTGTCGGTATGAATTATGACCAGCTTGCGGGCGCCCATCTTGGCATTATCCGTTATGAATACCAGTATCAGATCAAACCCTCGATCTACGTAAAGTTTATCACAAATCTAATTCCGTACGGGGAATACCGCTACCGCGGAGAAACGATTTTTTACCGCAGGCTCTGGGGAATCGGATTGGGAGGCGTTATCTCAACGCCAGTAGGCCCCATCGAATTGATCATTTCGGAAGGCAGCCACGGCCTGATCGTCCGCGAATCCAAAGAACATCACATCTATTTTAAAATGGGATACAAGTTTTAAAACCAAAAACTCAATAAGAAACACTGGGTGTAATAACACTCTAAGATTATCCTGAAGTTCCACCCCTGGACAAAGTAAAAAAACGATTGCCCCCGATATAAAGCCAGTATAAATCCACAATATAAAAAAAGAATATTGACTTCTTCGATCCAAATCGCTATTTTATTAGCCATATTTTTTTAAAGAAAACTATAATAGAAATTGTAAAAATTTCTCCAAAGTTTTAAATCGATATTCCACCCAGCATAGAGAATCGTTGAAATTGATATCGGGTGAGAAAGTTCAATAATCCTCTCTTCCCGTCTGCGATTCGTTTTGCTGTATTTATTTTGAAAGGAAAATATATGAGAAATTTCAAACTGATATTTGTACTTATTATTTTAAGTTTTAACAGTTTTGTTTACTCTCAATATGTGAGCAAAAGAATTGGGAATTATATCCGCATAAGCATTGATGAAACTGATGGCTATGAGATCGGCAATACAATCCCTATCTGCCGTTCAATCAACGGAAAGCGTGTTGTCATAGGTAAAGCAGAGATAGTAACATTTCGTAATTCAGAGTGCGCCCTAAAAATCATCTCCGAGAATCCTGTTATCCAAGTCGGTGATTTTGTTAATGAACTGAATGAAAATACCGATAATGATATATTGGAATCATTCAATAGTACGCCGAATATCTATTCCAAGAAGAGAGATCATACATTAACTTATGTATCCTTGGGAGCGGGAATTCTTATCTCCGGCATTGGTAATAGTTATTACACGACAGCAAAAAAGCATTATAACGATTACCAAGTCGCTGCCACCAGCCAGGATGCTGTCCGTTTATATGATCTGGCCAAGAAAAATTATGACTATTCAATAATATCATTTAGCATAGGCGGGGGACTTGTACTTTTTGCTCTTATTAATGAACTCTTTTTGATGTCAACACCAAAAAAATCAAATACATTTTCAATGTATCATGACGTTACTCATGGAACGATCGGCATCTGTTATCATTTTTGACAGTGGTTCTTTTTAATTAAACTATTGGGGATCTTTCTTATGATAAAAAAAATATTGATAATAAATGTAGTTTGCTGGATATTAGTGCAATTTTCCTGTCTCAAATTGGAGCACTCAAATCCTTTGGACCCGGAATATCATTCAACCAACACCGCTCCTGCAGCTGTTTTTTCAGTCAGTCCCACATCAGGGGATACGAACACGACATTTTCGGTGGATGCCTCAGGCAGCAGCGACAGTGAAGATACGTCAGCTCAATTGGAAGTTCGCTGGGACTGGGAAAACGACGGAACCTGGGATACCGGTTACTCAACGAGCAAGACAGCTTCCCATCAATATGCAACAGCCGGTTCAAAAACAATCAACCTGCAAGTACAGGATACGGGCGGATTAACAGCGGAACATACAGAGACAGTGACAGTCACAGCGGCCGGAGGAAACACCGCTCCTGCGGCTGCTTTTTCAGTCAGTCCGACATCAGGGGATACAAACACGACATTTTCTGTAGATGCCTCAGGCAGCAGCGACAGTGAAGATACGTCAGCTCAATTGGAAGTTCGCTGGGACTGGGAAAACGACGGAACCTGGGATACCGGTTACTCAACGAGCAAGACAGCTTCCCATCAATATGCGACAACCGGTTCAAAAACAATCAACCTGCAAGTACAGGATACGGGTGGATTAACCGCAGAACACACGGAAACAGTGACAGTCAGTGCAGGAACTGTGACGTACGGCTCAATGACTGGTAATGATGGAAAAACATATAAAACGATCATCATAGGTAGTCAGGAATGGATGGCGGAGAATCTCCGCGAAACACAATACAGAGACGGCAGCGCTATTCCCGATGTTATTGATAATACAACATGGACCGGTTTGTCGACTGGCGCGCGATGTGCCTATGATAATAGTGAAACCACCGCAGATACCTATGGCTATATATACAACTGGTTTGCTGTAGATGACATCCGCTATATCGCCCCTGCAGGCTGGCATGTTCCCACAGATGCAGAATGGACAATCTTGACGGATTATCTGGGCGGCATATCAGTTGCTGGTGGAAAATTAAAAGAAGCCGGCACGACGCATTGGATCAGTCCAAATACCGGAGCAACCGATGATAGTCATTTTACCGGGCTTCCTGCCGGTTACCGTGACCAAACCGATGGCACGTACAGATATCTCGGTCAAATCACTTATTACTGGTCAGCAACGCTACAATTCAGCACAAATGCATATACCAGAAGATTGGATGTAGGCAGTACTATGTGTCCCGGATACGCTTTTAATAAAAAACTTGGATACTCTGTCCGGCTAATTAAAGATTGATAGTGTAATCATTTTTAATATTTAGTTTAGATCATCCTGGTATCCCACACCTGGACCCAGGAAAAAGTGAGGGTTTATCCCTTACATATCATTATGCCCCGGGACAGGGATCCCGGCAGGATCAAAAGAAAATTCTTACTTGGTTTTATCAATTAAATCAAGTAGATTTCCCTTTATCAAGATATAGACTTGATATTGGGACAGGAGTTTTCTATGAAATACAATGTATTTAAACTATTCAAAAGGTTAAAGACTTCTCTTATCATTATATTAAGCTTGCACCTGATCAGCCTGAAAATTTCCCAGGCCCAGGAATTACCTCTTCTGACACAAAAGCAAGGCACCTTCGAAATTCTCAGCAGAACAGATTATACTAGTCCTGATTGCGGATTCACGAAAGATGAAATCACGGCAAATCTTCAGAGAATCACGGATCTGGTCAATACAGTCCGTAAGAATCCTGTTCTAAGCGAGAATAAAGGATTCGATGGAAAAGCAAGAATATATAACGTTAGCTGTAATGATGTCGGTGCTTATGGAATTCCTTCCCGTATCAGCTTTGAATTTTGTTCGTGGTTTCAGCTAAAAGACGGAGCGGAAACCAGGGGAACCATCGAACCGCCGGAATGGTCTTTGATTATCAACAAATTAATCCCAACCGGGAATGTGTTTTCATCGGATTTATTTGACAGAGCATCCGGGATTTTTACGGTTCCCTTAGATAAGGAAACTGTCGATAATGGCATTGATGTTTACGATGGCGAATGCTTTGTAATCTATAATCCCAACCGTCCACCCTATTGGCTCCCCGTAACAGTCAATGAGGCATTCGCGAGTGCAAGAGCATACTGGAAGAACAACAATGACAAAGCCACTGCGGAAGAAATATTGAAGTGGGTTGAAAAGGAATATGCGGAAATACCTGAGGCGGACAGAAATAAATCTGCCTATTTCGGTGGTAATATTTCAAGAATAAGCTCAACCTCGGGATATCAGGGTTCAGAAAATTGTTTTCCCGCATTGATGAAAGTGAATCCGGAATACTGGGATAAAAACCTGCCAAAATCAGCGATTCAGTTTATCTATTTCAGGTCAATTACCAATAAGGAATATTTAAGGAACATAAAGGAAGAATACCTTCAGAAAAATAGCATCAGCTATCACGTCAAGCGTTTTGAAGAGTCCTTTAATTTGAACGACATACAAAGACTGGTTCCGCTCATTGGGAAATAAGTTGGATCGTCCGGGACTCCACCCCCGGACGCAGGAAAAAGCATGAATTCAACCCTTGAATATAATTACATACCGGGTCAGAAACTCCAGCACGATTAAAAGATCCTGCAATCCATAAAATTGATGAGGCAGGTTATGAAAATCAGAAATCATATTTTAACTACGCTTATCTCTCTTTTTATGATCATTCTAATATCCCTTCTCACATGCAAATCCTCGGAAGAAATAACAGCGCCCAAAGTGGAAGTCGGGCAGGGATTTTTAAAGGACCTTCCGATGAATGTGGAGGATTTTATCTATTTTGCGAATATAGGCTGGGTGCCGGGAAAAATATTTCCCTGTGATCACGGCGGATTTTTATTGGCTGACATTACAAAACAGGCGCCGGTATTCAGTCCCGCAGATATGACCATTACAAGAATCATGTCAACTGTCCAGGCGCAATGGGGTTACACGGATTACGCATTGACCCTCTCCGTGAATCAGGATGAGTTTCAGGTCATCATTGGACACATGTCTGCTCTGCACAAAGATATTCAGGCCATTGTGGATGCCTACGGCGACGTGGAATGCGATACACTGATCAGCCTGGACAAAATGTTCATACACTGCCTGATGTGGGTCAACATACCTGTATCCGCCGGTGACACACTGGGCATGGCCGGGGGCAATCCGGGTCAGAATGGTCTGGATTTCGGAACGTATGATAAAAACCGAAAGATCGAATTTGCAACGGATCGTTTTGACGGTTACCTGTATCCTTATACGGTATCTCCTCTCGACTATTTCACGGAAGAAATCTGCGGAATCCTTATTCCGATTTGTGGATTTTCATTATGCAACGGTGAATTTACGGTTCGTACGGTACCTCCGGTCGGAGGCACGGTTGATTTTGACATACCGGGCGCAGCGCAGGGTATTTGGTTCAAAGTGGGTGAACCGTTTTCCCCGGTTGATCCTCATATGGCATTGGTGTACCATAATGTGGACCCCTCTGTGCCTATCTTTTCGATTGGCACCGGACTGCCAGATCTCGACGAAGGATCTTATACATTTACAATAGCAGATACAGGTGATGTGGACCGTCCGTTCGATGAGGTCAAACCGGATGGCCACATGTACCGATACAATGTCTGGTATCACTGCTCTACAGCACCCTCGATGCGCGCTGTACTGTTATTGCAAATGACAGATGAAACCCATTTAAAAATTGAGAAACAGGATGTGGATACAGGTCCGCCCTGGCAATTTACCGAGAATGCGGTGCTGTATGATCGGTAGTCAATAAACCGTACAACCATCCGTCTTTCAAACCGATCTATGCGCCATTGGATGGTATGGTGGCCAATGTGGCCCTGGCATTGAAAATAAGATAAAAATGATTTATATCAGCCGTACAGAAAATTTGATCATTGAGTATATAAACTTAGGTTGGCTGTATAATAATAACGCTTGACATTAATAACGAGAAGTGTTATTATATAACATGATTAAAAACTTCAAAGACAAGGAAACAGAGAAAATATATAACAGAGAGTATTCAAAGAAGCTGCCGCAAGACATTCAAAGAATCGCAATGAAAAAGCTTTGGATGATAGATGCCGCTCCCGATATTAATTCATTAAGAGTTCCTCCAGGGAATAGGCTCGAATTGTTACACGGCAATCGTGAAGGTCAATATAGTATTAGAATAAATGATCAATGGAGAATTTGTTTCAAATGGCAGGAAGGTAATTCATATAATGTTGAAATTGTCGATTATCATTAAGAGGTTCTAAAATGTCTACAAAAAAAATACCACCTATCCATCCGGGCGAAATTCTTAAAGAAGAATTTTTAGACCCGATGGGTATATCTCAATATCGTCTCGCAAAAGATATTAACGTACCACCAAGACGAATAAATGAAATAGTGCATGGCAAAAGAGCTATTTCTGCTGATACTGCGTTGAGATTATCAAAATATTTTAAGATGTCTGCGCTATTCTGGATAAATTTGCAGGCCCACTATGACCTTGAAATAGTGAGCGAAAGATTATCACCAATACTCGAAAAAGAAATTAAGGCACACACAGCTGCTTAAGGAATTCGGTCAACAAAAGTTTGGT
>Ga0315542_1001483_pt1 | contig 14629 bp, 10 predicted proteins | sample SalMarSW160120MG_FD_202541 | JGI IMG/M metagenome (GOLD analysis project Ga0315542, IMG submission 202541) | Salt marsh sediment microbial communities from the Plum Island Ecosystem LTER, Massachusetts, United States - Salt Marsh Sediment SW1601-20 ...
GGAAGTTTAATAATTATATTATGAGGTATTATTTCCCGGTCCCTGTTTATGTAATTTGCCAGCCTGTAAATATCTGTTTTGTAAACATCGCCGATTACCGACAATCCCCCGGTCATATCGCCATACAGTGTACCATACCCGACGGCTGCTTCACTTTTATTTGATGTGTTGAGAAGTATGCATCCGAATTTGTTAGAGACAGCCATCAGCAGCAGGGCTCGTATCCTGGCCTGCATGTTTTCCTCAGTCACATCAGGCTCTCTGCCATCGAAAAGAAGCTTGAGGTCTTCCTCAAAAGCACGGAAAGGATTTTCGATGCTAACAATATCATATTTGATATTAAGTCTCTTTGACAGAGTAACAGCATCATTCACAGAATGTTCTGAGGAATATCGCGATGGCATTAGGAGTGCTCTGACATTTTCCGGGCCAAGCGCTTCGGCTGCCAGACATACACACAATGCGGAATCTATACCTCCCGAAAGACCAACAATGCAGCTGCTGAAATTACTTTTATTAAAATAATCATGGATCCCCGTCACAAGTGCTTTATGAATGAGTTCGACAGGTTCTCTCTTTATATCTCCTGACGGGTTGTCTCCTGAAAATATATCATCAAGTGAAAATGTTCTGGTTGCTTCCTCAAAGAATGGGAGTCGTCTCCAAATCTCTCCGCGATTATTCACGATCATCGAACCTCCGTCAAATATAAGTTCTGTGTTCGCCCCGGTCTGGTTTACTGTAATAACCGGGATCCTGTAATCCTTTGCCTTTGATCTGAAGATATTTGCTTTTATATCAGTTTTGTTATAGGAAAAAGGTGATGCTGAAATATTTATTACAACATCCGGATCCTGTTTAGCAAGCTCCTCCATCGGCGAAAGAGTATACATGCTTTTCTTTTCGAATTCATTATCAAAAGGCTGTTCATCCCATAGATCTTCACAAATTGTAAGCGCTATTTTTAATCCTTTGAATTCGAAGATTGTAAATTGTTTTTCAGGTTCAAAGTACCTGTATTCGTCAAAAATATCATAAGTTGGAAGAAGAGCTTTATTCGCTGTAAAGATTATCTTCCCTTCCAAAAGTGCCAGGGCTGAGTTAAAAAGCTTTTTGCCTTCAGGGTTTTTATTTATGGTCGGGGAACCTACTATAGCACAAATTCCGGTGCATTCTTTTGCAACTTTTTCAACAGTCTGGTTGCATTTTTCAATGAAATCGTAACGATCGAGAAGATCGAGAGGAGGATACCCCGGAATACACAACTCCGAAAAAATAACCAAGTCAGCATTATCTGTTTTGGCCTTATTTATTGTGTTACAGATAAGATCCTTGTTACTGGCAAAGTTCCCGATATGAAAATTTAGCTGTGCAATTGTGATCTTCATTTCTGCTTAATTAAAAATTGACGCCAAGCCTGAAGGATAAAAGTCTGTGAGAAATTTTATCGACAGGCTGGCCATTAAGATCTTTAGTGATATCGAGGAAATTATTGTCGAAACCTAGCCCTAGAACGAAAGCTGTATTTCCTCCCAGAGAATATTCAATACCAGCCATAATGTGGTACGAAAGGTTGAAGGTTCTTAACTCTGAAAATGCTTTTTCCCCTTTTATATCGAGAGAGGGAACATCTACTTTCCCTCCAATAACAACTTTAGGGTCGAGACCGAGATCGGTGAAAAATGTAATATATCCTATCTGGTTGGTCTGCAGTTTTAAGCCGAGAGGTATTGACAGGTATTGCACTTTATAGATTATAGCCCCGCCAGGCAACACTTTTGCAATTCCATTCTGATAATTATCTAACTGAAGCCGGGTCGTATCACTGCTTACAAGTCTTCCTCCCGCACTTATAATGTTTATTCCTGAAGAAAAAGAATAGTTATCACCGAAATATTTGTTAAAGGTGAGGCCAAAATTAAAGCCAGGCCTTGCTCCTTCATTTCTTACAAAACTATTATCCGATCCAAACCAGCATATTATCGGATCGGCATGTACTCCGAAAGTGATTTTTTGCTGGGCATTTAAGTTAAAAAAGATCAAAAAAAGGGAGATTGTTGAAACGGGTTTAAGAACTTTTATGCAGTTTATACTAATTTTACCTAAAGTCATAGCTTATCTATTTTTAATATTTGTACGAAAATAACAAATATTAAGGTAACTTATTGTGTCGTTAATATAAGTTGGTGTAAAGATGAAAAGTAATTAATTTCGAAGGTTCAAACCGATATCTATATGAGAGTACGCTCAATAATCATCATTATGGTAGTTCTTGGTCTCCTGGTTATTTTAGCCTGCAGGAGAAATAGCTATAAAATCAACGTATCCTCTGTTAAGGTGGATATTGAGATAAAAAGGCTGGAAACGGATCTCTTCACCCTGGACCCATCGGAAATTACAGCTAAAATCCCTTATCTCAAAGAAAAATATGGTCCTTTTCTTCAGATATTCAGTTACATAATTAATACAGGAAATGTAAATGATTCTTCCTTCAGTGATTTTCTTGTAAGGTTTTGCACCGATAAGCTGAATAATGAAGTTTATGAATCGGTTATGCAGAATTATCCCAATATTAATTCAGTTGAAACAGATCTCAGGAACGCCTTCCGGCATTACCGCTGGTATTTTCCTGAAAAGAAGATCCCTGGTGTATTTACATGTATTACCGGATTCAATAACAGCATAATAACAGCTGATTCAATCCTGGGAATTGGTCTTGACAGGTATCTTGGCAGGAATAGTGAATATTATCCACGACTTGGAATATACGATTATATATCTGCAAGGATGAATTCCTGGAATATTGTTCCTGACTGTATATATGGCTGGGGATCAACAGAATGGAATTTTGCAGAGCTTAAGTATCAGGCAGATAATGTTCTGGCAGAGATGATACATGAAGGTAAGCTGAAGTACTATGAGAAATGTATGCTACCCGAAATGAATGATACGCTTATTTTCGGATTTACTGCAAGTCAGATGAAGTTTTGCCGTAATAATGAAAGCCAGATGTGGCAGTATCTTATTGAGCATGACCTGTTGTTCAGTACCGACCAGTTTGTAATCCGGAAGCTCACAGATGAAGCACCCTTTACAAGTTTTTTCACCAATGAATCGCCCGGGAAGGCTTCCGTCTGGATAGGTTACCGTATTGTCGAATCATTTATGATGAAAAACAAGGATATTACTTTGGGGAAGTTGATGACTAACACTGATGTTCAGGGCATCCTTGAAAAAGCAAAGTATAGTCCGCAATAAAAAAAGAAGAACCGTTTTAATCAACGGCTCTCCCTTTTTTACTTTTATTGCATTACTATTCAGGATGTATAGCCTCTACCGGGCAAACATCAGCACATGCTCCACAATCTGTGCAGATATCAGGGTCTATTTTATAGATATCACCTTCAGAAATAGCTTCAACTGGACATTCATCTATACAGGTTCCGCATGCGGTGCAATCATCATTAATTTTGTAAGCCATTTTTATTATTTTTAGTTAAATAAATTACAAAAATCGCACAAATTTATCTAAAAATTCTAAATTAAAAAAACTCTTATCTCAGTTATTTAAAAATCGAGACTGAATGAAAGGTAGAATATTTTTGGAAGAAGGTAATGATTTTCTATACCCCAGGCCCAGTCGGCCCTTATGAAATACCCTAATATCTGTGCCCTGGCTCCGGCACCAAATCCTGCAACAATAGGTTCCCTGTTTGAATCGAGAGTTACAGTCACGGGTCCGTTCTTAATTATTTCATTGTCGTAGGCATTTTCACCGGCCCAGGGAGATTTACCTGTCCAGGCTGAACCTATGTCGCCAAAACCAACCACCTGGAGGCTGTTAAGAAAGTTGGAACGCAGCGGATGACCTGCAATATATCTTATAAAAGGCCATCTTATCTCACTGTTGATAAGTGCAAAGCTGGTCCCGTTTCTGATATTCTGGCTGAACCCTCTCATGTTGGTTGCAAGAGCCTGGAAACCATAATTTACATCAGGATTGACCGGAATGGAATTATCGAACATCGGATATTTTGAGAAGAAATACCCCATCCAGTTGTCAACACCACCGAGGTAATACACCAGCCTGGTAGGTCCGTAAGAGGTACTTGCAGCAAATCTGTTGGCCCAAATCAGTTCTCTGTGGATCTTAATATACTTTCTGAAGTCAACTCCAATCACAATCATATCAGAATTTCTTGTTGTCAGCTCTTTATAATATTCTCCGAATATTTTAAACCTGGTTCCATAATAGATGTTCACTATCCTTTTGCGGGTATTGTCGTAAATAAGTTCCCCTTTAATGCTACCCCAGTGACGATAAATACTCGGACTGTTAAGAGTTGCCATATCGGTTGAAAGAAAGACATGTCTGTCGTATCTGTACGAAAGGGTTCCCTTAAGTGCAAGTACCGGAGAAAAAGGGTATGAGTACGACAGATAGATGTTGTGAGTATATGTTTTAAAATATGTAGTATCATTTGAGCTGAAGAAAGCCTGCCTGTGAAATATAAGCTGCTTATCGAATTTTCCCTTCAGGTTCTCGACACTCAGCAGGTATTCATTGCTGTCAAAATTACCCGATAATCTTATACCTCCTGTTACCCGGTAGTTTTCAAAAAGATCGACTATTCCGAACCTGATCAGTCCATTTAAGCCAGGATTATAATACGGAGCGCCTGAATTATACACCTGATAAGAATTATTCAGAAAGGAGAAGTCGATCTGTTCGACCACATAATTATTATAAAAAGAAGTCTCATAAATTCTCAGCAGTGGAAGCCGGATTTCTCCGGTGTCGAGATCAATATCCATATAATCCTTTCTCCAGAGTTGCTCATAATAGTTTTGTTTTTCCTTTTCAAAAATATAATGGTTAATATCTATTGGTTCATCTTTGATATAATATTCATAAAGGGGTTTGGTAAGCGTGTCCCTCCTTTTTCTGTCTTCTGCCAGAAGCCATTGTCTTAACTGTTCAACACTGTCAGCTTTGTACAGCAGTTTTGTCTCATCTTTTCTGAAATTACTCAACACTATCTCATTTTCCGGGATATGAGTGGAAGTGTTGAGCTGTCCTTTACGTAAAAGGTATCTCCCTTTGCTGTACAGTATTTCCCCATAGGTGTCAGAGCCGTCAACCACCGACTCATCCAGGATGTTGCGGTCGTAATTTGTTATTGGCTGCGATTTTATAAAATACCTGTAATGGGTTGTTGTGTCTATATAACTTATGGCACTGTCAAAATTTGCAATATACCTGTTAAGGACGCCATTTGTATTACCTATATACGCAATTCTGCTTTGTCCGATACCTACAGGTGACATTCGATCACTGTATTGCCCTTCTGTAAGCCTTGTCAGCATATTTCCCCTTGTTGAAAGATTATATGTAAACAGATCATACGTATTTCCTGTTTTTTCGAAAGGGTTTCCGGTACTTGAAAGTGTATCCGACAGCCTGTTGGATGAGAAGATTATTTCATCGGGTTTATCTTTTAGAAAGGAAGGATGCAGGTCGTCTGCGACATCTCTGGTTATCTGCTCATTGGTACCGGATGCAATTGTATGAACATAAAGGTCGGTGATACCATCTTTCACAGCGGAAAAAATCAGCCTGGAGCCTTCAGGAGCATAGGAGAAATCGAGGATCTTATCGTAATATAACAGGTTTCTTTCCTCAGTCGACCTGTCAGTTACCCTGTAAAAATACATTACGAGGCCAGTTTTCTCTTCATTAATAAATGTCAGTATTTTACTGCTGGGATGCCAGGCAAGCACAGGGTAGGTCCTGTCGCTGGTATATTCAAACCTTGGCTCTCTTCTGAAAATAATTTTCTGTTTGCCTGTTGTCTGATCGTAAAGCCATATTCTTTTCCTTCCCCAGTCGTTGGTAACATAAGCAATATATTTACCATCGGGACTCACTCTTACCTGCTGGTATATTTGTTCTTTTTTTGATTTCCGGATAACATTCCCGTCAAAACCGGGAAGATTCCTGTCACCTGAATAATCATTTTTATAAAACTCCTGCCATTCCTTAAGCAGGTCTTTAAGGTCTTTTCCGATTACATATTGGAAACCATCATTTATATTCTTATAAATTTTGGTTAAATAAATAATATTCGGTATAAGAGCATCACCGTATTGTTTCCCGATAAACCTCCAGAACGATTGTCCGGCATATATAGCGTCATCATTTTCGAGATGCGCAATTTTCTTGTATTTACCGGACATGATTCCATCCTTAACGATATTCTCTGCATTATAATCCCAGCCAAAGGCGACATAATTTATTAGTCCCTTCAGGTACCAGTCCGGCATATTTATTAGAGATGAACTTGAAACTCTGTCCTTTACATCAGCATTATACAAAATTTCGTTGATTATCACTTCAGCAATAGACTCAGCTATCTGTTTATCAAAATTTTCATGATCGCCCTCATAATACAGCATTACCTTGTTCTTTATAATCCTGCTGAATCCGCCGGTATTATAATTTTCTTCATCTGATGTTACCAGGCCAATGTTTGATTGCTTATACTCACCATTTTTATTATAAATTATGAAGATCAGTCTTTTTTCCAGGGTGTAGTCAAAGAAATCCTCAATATCGGCCAGCTTCTTAGTAGTATAATTTGCAGTATATTCAGCAAGATCACGCCCATATTCATTGAAGTAGCAATCGAAATCATCGAACCTGTAATATGACCAGAAGAAATCATAGTACTGAACTCTGTTCTTACCAAATGTCATCTGAAGGCCATTATAAAACTGGCCGCTTACGTTCAGATAAAGCATGCAGGCTAAAAAAATGATTATCAGTCTATAGCTACGTCTCATTATATGTATCGTCATGAAAAACCGGCTATTAACCACAAATATTATTCAATTCATACCGGTCTGTGCAACAAAACTAATGATATTATGTTTTAAAATATCGAAATAGATTAAACTTTATTATTTTTGCATGTTTTAATAATAAAAAACGTTTTACGGTCTGATTTTTGTGATATGCCATGCAACCAATTCCTTTCCAGAGTTGTTTATTTAAAAAACCGGATTATTACAATATTTATTATATAATAATTAAGAAAAAATGAAAAGATTTATTCTTCTGTTTTCGATTTTAGTGTTGAGCGCTTCCCTTTTTGCACAACCGATGATGAAAGTGTCGGATTCTGAACATAATTTTGGTACTTTTAAGGAGGAGGCCGGAAGGCAGACTTACAATTTTATTGTGACAAATGCGGGAAATTCTCCGCTTGTGATTCAGAATATAGTAGCTTCTTGCGGTTGTACTACTCCAGAATGGACGAGGGAGCCTATCCCGGCTGGTGCGAAAGGAAAGATTACGGCGATCTACGACCCAAAAGATCGACCGGGACAGTTCGACAAAACACTTTCTGTTTATACTAATTCAAAACCTGAAATAGTTGTTTTAAGGATAAAGGGTGAGGTTATTCCTCATGAAAAGACGATCGAGGAACTCTTTACTTTCCCTGTTGGTGATGTGCGTTTTGAGAGTAACCACCTTGCTTTCACGAATGTTAAGAAGACTGATAAAAAGATTCGCATAATGCAAATTATAAATCCATCTTCAGAACCTGTTAAAGTTGAATTTGAAAATCTTCCTGCTCACCTTACTCTTAAGGCTAATCCTCTAACACTTAAGCCGGGGCAGAAAGGGATCATTGAAGGAACATATGATGCTACCAAGAACGATAGCTGGGGTAATGTAAGCGACATGGTTAAAATTAAGCTGAATGGAGTTGTTCAGGAAAATGTATTTTATTATGTATCTGCAAATCTCGTCGAAGACTTTTCTTCTCTTTCAAAAGCAGATCTTGAAAATGCACCTGTTTTTAAGCTCGAAACGACAAACATTGACCTGGGAAAAATTCCTGGTTCAACAGCCAAAGAAGCTGAGTATAAATTTAGTAATGCAGGCAAGAGAGACCTCATTATACGACAAGTGAGATCTACATGCGGCTGCACGGCTATTGTACAGGGTCAGCAGGGAGTAGGCATAAAACCGGGAGAGTCAAGTTCCATTAAAGCCGTCTTTAATTCAGGAGGGTACAATGGGAAAGTTACAAAAGTTATCTACGTTTATTCTAATGACCCGAAGAATTCGGAGGTTGTATTAATGCTGAATGCAGACGTTCAGCAGCCTGTTCCTGATAAGTAAAACAGATATACCAAAAGCTATAAATATAAGGGTGCCGTAATCTTTCTGGCACCCTTTTATTATTTTTGAGAGTAAATCGACAGTAATGGAGGGGAAAAAGAGGTATAAAAGTGCTTTGTATGTTCAGGAAGGGGTTCATACACCACCAAGCATCAACCCTGATGTACTAATGGGTAAAGGAAGGAAGGCCAGGAAGAAATACACTGTGGATGAATATGTCGCAGGAATTTTATCGGGAAACAGGACAATTTTAAGTCAGGCTATCACTCTTGCAGAGAGTTCATTACCTGAACATTATGACAAGATCCAGTCAATAGTTGAAAAATGCCTTCCGTACAGTGCAAAATCCATAAGAATAGGTATAACAGGTGTTCCCGGGGCAGGTAAAAGCACATTTATCGAATCATTCGGGTTATTCCTGACCAGTGAGGGGAGAAGACCTGCAGTACTGGCGATTGATCCCAGCAGCGGGCAGACCAAAGGGAGTATCCTGGGAGATAAGACGAGAATGGAGAAGCTGAGTACCCATCCTGATGCTTTTATAAGACCTTCTCCGAATGCCGGTACACTTGGTGGGGTTGCAAGAAAGACCAGGGAGACCATAATACTTTGTGAAGCAGCAGGATTCGACACTATACTCGTTGAAACAGTGGGAGTGGGGCAATCCGAGACAGAAGTTCATTCCATGGTTGACTTTTTTCTCCTGCTTATGCTGGCAGGAATGGGAGATGAACTTCAGGGAATAAAACGGGGCATTATGGAAATGGCAGATTTGATTGCCATTACAAAAGCTGACGGGCTGAATGAAACAGCAGCCGAGACGACAAAAATAATGTACCGGAATGCACTTCATTTATTCCCGTGTCCTCCCTCGGGATGGAAACCGGAAGTCATCACATGCTCAGCACGCGAAAATAAAGGTATTGAAGAGATATGGAAGAAAATAACCCTTTATGTTGAGTATACAGTCAATAATGGTTATTTCGCTGAACGCAGAAAACAACAGGCTGTTATAAGGATGGACGATACTATACTCCAATTTCTGATGAACTCATTCAATAATAGTGAAAAGGTAAAATTATTACGTCCGCAGCTGGAGAAAAAACTGCTCGAAGGCAAAATAACCTCCTATACTGCCGCAGTCGATTTAATTAACAAATACCTTAAAAAGTAAGATTTATTGACATTATTCATATATTTGTGTGAACCTTTATTTATCTGTCTGATACTTAATTAAAATTCCTGATATGAAAAAATTGATTTACCTGTTTGTTTTAGTGGCAATTATTGCTTCCTGCAGTACAGAACCTCACTATGTTATAAAAGGCAATATTGCTGGTTCAGATAGTATAACCTTCCTTCTCCAGAAAAGAGAAGCAGGGAAAATTGTAACTATTGATTCTGTGATATCAAAGAAAGGAGCCTTTAAAATGACCGGCAAAGTTGATTACCCGGATATGGTACAACTTTTAGCGATGAACACGAATAAACGAACATCTTTCTACATTGAGAATTCTGCTATTACTATCACCGGGAAGCTCGATTCCCTTTTTGCTGCAAAGGTCACTGGTTCGAAAACCCAGGATGAGTACCAGTCTTTCATAGATTCAAATAAACCATTAAGCGAGAAATATTCCACCCTGGTTAAAGAATATCAGGCTGCCAGACAAACTAATGATACGGCAAAACAATCACAAATTGAGAAGGATGCCGAAACACTTACAGGTGAAATGACTGCTCTTCAAAAAGAATTTATTAAAAATCATCCTGCCTCATATGTTACTCCTTCAATTTTAAGAAGCATAAGTTATGAAATGGATGCTGATGAGCTGGAAGCCGCAGTAAATGCTGTTGATACTAATATTGCAAAGCTGGAGATCATTAAGGATCTGAAAGAAAGGGTTATTGCTATGAAAGCTGTTGCAGTCGGACAGAAAGCTCCTGACTTTACTTTAGACGACGTAAATGGGAACCCGGTTTCACTCTATTCAAAAATAGGATCAAAGCTTCTTCTTATTGATTTCTGGGCAGCATGGTGTGGTCCATGCCGTCAGGAAAACCCGAATCTTGTAAAGGTATACAATACATTTCACAAGAAAGGATTTGATGTATTTGGTGTTTCTCTTGACCGCAGCAAAGATGACTGGGTGAAGGCAATCGCTGATGATAAACTGACCTGGACACATGTTTCTGATCTTCAGTACTGGAATAATGCAGCTGCCAAACTTTATGCCGTCAATTCCATTCCTGCAAATTTCCTTCTTGATGAAACAGGAACTATAATAGGAAGGAACCTGAGAGGTGATGCTCTTTATAATAAGGTTAATGAAGTTCTTGGAGGGAAGAAATAATATTATATACTGACCCCCATTGGATTAGGACTGTTGAAAAAGTAATATAGTTTGATTACTTTATTGCCACCCGGGGCCGGGCACTCAGAACCTGGCACCTACTTTCCGTTCTTATTCAGCTCCTCAAGGATGAATCCTGTTCCCCTCACTGTGCGGATATCAATATTATCGTCATCGGAAATATATTTGCGCAAACGACTGATAAACACATCCATGCTTCTTCCAAGGAAATAATCATCTTCACCCCATATTTCGGTAAGAATATCTTCTCTGGCAAGAATTTTATTTTTGTTGATAATGAAAAGCTTCATCAGTTGCGCTTCTTTCAGTGTGAGCTTTTCTTTTGCATTGCCTGATATGAGCTCCAGAGTGTTAAAATTAAGTATTGTGGATGATATCCTGTATTCATCATTTGTTGAGGTATAGACCCGTTTCAGGATATTATTGATCCTCAGTATAAGCACTTCAGGATCAAAAGGTTTTGTTATGTAATCGTCGGCGCCGATCTTTAATCCTCTTACAATATCTTCTTTCAGGCTTTTTGCCGTAAGAAATATCAGAGGTACCCCTGGCTGGGCTTCCTTGATCTTTTCGCCAAGAGTGAAACCATCCATTTCGGGCATCATAACATCCAGAACACAAATATCAGGTCTGTCTTGATTAAATAGTTCCCATGCTTCTTTCCCGTCGCGCGCAAGAGTAACATCAAATCCGTTGATCGATACATATTGTGATAAAATGTTTCCGAAATCCCTGTCGTCTTCAGCTAAAAGTACTTTCATAACCCTGAACAGTTTTTAATATGGAATTGTTACTGTAAAGATACTACCTTTTCCGGTTTTACTGGTCACTGTAACATCTCCTCCGTGAGCCGCGGCAATTTTTTTCACGTAATATAACCCAAGTCCAAGACCTTTATATTTATGGATGTTGCCTGATGAGGCACGGTAAAATTTATCAAACACATGTTTCTGATCGGCCTTGCTTATCCCAATGCCATTATCTGACACCCTGATACAGATATTCTTATTTTCAACGAATCCCTCCACATCTATTTCAGGTTCTTTATCAGAATATTTCACAGCATTCGAAAGCAGATTATTAATCAATGCTGTAAAATAGACCAGGTCAATATCGGTTTTTACCCCATTGAAGCTGTATTTCTGACTAAGCTTCGCACAATTGCCGCAGCCGGTTTTAAAGCTGGATACAATATCATTCATAATCTCTTCAATATCGACTTTTTTCCTGTCGAGCTGGAACTCGGTCCTTTCCCACATGCTTATTTCGAGAATCATATTGATAAGCTGGTTAAGGTGGATGCTCTGTTTTCCTATCAGCCTGGCAGTCTCAAGGATCTTCGAGTCATCTTTTCGGATCTGTTCCATCTCAAGGGTCTTGCCGGCAACAGTTATTGTTGCCAGTGGCGTCTTGAGCTCATGGGTCATGTTATTGATGAAGTCAGTCTTTAAATTCGATAACCTCTTTTCCTCCATAAGATTGCGGTAGGTTATCAGGAAGATGGTCACCACTATTATAATGCTGAAGAGGCTCATGCCCAGCGAGGCAGATATCTCTTTAATGATCATCTTCCGTTTGTCGGAGAAATCGATATAGTATTCAAAATCAAGAGAATAATAATTGTCTTCCCATTGCTGAAGTCTGACAAGAATACTCGACTTTGAGCCTTTTAATGCAGTAGATATACCCTCTCTTTCCTGTGGTCTCCTGGGTATGAAGGACTGGCTGCGGTAGATATTAAAAGTATCGGCTCCTATAATATCAAGATTGGTGATTACAATCCTGTGTTTAAAATCTTTTTCAAACCCCATACTTTCAAAATATGACGACAGATATTTAGAAAAATCCTGTTCCTGGTTCAGCACGAGTGAAAAGAATTCAAAAATATCCTTTTTCTTTTCTGCCAGTTTGTCCGGGTCAGTAATTTTGGGTAATTCTTTAACAATGGAATCAGAATAATTCCTCAGTATAAACCTGACTGTCTGAAATGGATCTATTGATCTCCTGCTCCTCTGCATATTTGACCATGCTTCCTGTGAAAGAGATCGGTATCTAAGCCAAAGCATTTCATCTTTCTGTCGCCATACACCTTTTATTATAATAAGTTGTGCGGCAATCAGAACCAGGATCGAAAATATACCGAGTATCAGAACAGTATTTCTTTTTTTCATTTTTTATGTTTTTCCGATCAAAAATATTCATTTTAATTGATTAAAGGGAGCAATCAGGGAAAACATTAACCGTGCGTTAACCTTGCGTTAACAAAATGAGTGATAAATTGGTACTATCTTTGAAATACCTAACGTAAAAAAAGGCAGTCATGAAAAGAAGCACTTTAATATTAACAATTATTCTTCTTATTTCAATGGGATTTTCTCTGCAGAGTTTAAATGCGCAGGATAAGTCAAAAGAAGATAAGGAGAAAGAGCTTCGTATGCAGGAGACCATTGATGCACAGAAAAGGGCATTCGTGGAACAGCAGAAAGCTCAGAAAGATATGCAACAGTCAGCGGAGGATCAGAAAAAGATTCTGCAGGAAGCTTTGGAGAATGCAAAAGTCAAAGTTGATGATGCTGACAAAGTTATAAGGATTTATGAAAATGAGCGTGGAGACAGGCAGGTCTACAGAGGTGAACCGTTTATTGTTACACCGGGGATGGATTTTAACTGGCGTCCATTTAATGGTGATACAGAAAGGACCACGTGGGATTTTTCCAAGTCAGTTAAAGAAACCTCATTTTCAAGAGACTACACCTTTGATGTGGAGTCAACTGCGAATACAGTCGTGATGTCAGTAAACGGTGATTGCAAGTCCGGTGAAATAAGGATAAAGATCATAATGCCCAACGGAAAGACCTATTCTAATATATTGATTGATGAATTCGGCAACCTTAACTGGAGGAAGACATTTACAATTTCCGATACCGAAAACAAAGATAAAGCAGGTGCATGGAAGTTTGATATAAGTGCATCAAAGGCAACCGGTTACTTCAAAATATCTCTTCAGACATATTAGTTTTCGCACGTCTTATGACGGTTTATTTTCATTCCTTTTGAAAAAAGGCTGGCAAGGGGGCCGGCCTTTTTTTATTCTGCTACCGCTGTTGCACGGCCGCCTTTAACACTTTCGACCTTAATATTAAATTTTGTCCCGCCTTTTACGATCCATTTAAGATCTACATGCTGATACCCCGGGATATTTGAGACCTCAAGCCGTTGAGGGTTTCTTTTCTGTTCCCGCGAAAGATCAAAATCTTTGTCTTCAACTATCATACCGGCAATAACAGTTCCCCCATCAATGGATACATAATCGGGCGGATCGATTTTATATTTCAGATTATCTGCTGAATGAGTCGGAATCATCCTTCTGTTAGCTACTGTTGCAGTTACTTCCTTAAGACCTCCGGCAAGCTTCTTTACACTTACACTGGTAACTTCCAGCTTAGGGGTCTGGTACGCATTGTAAATGCAAAAAGCAGCGTTACGGTGGGCATCTGTCTCGAGCATGAATCCGGGGTGAATACGTCCCAGCATCTTGCTGAAGCCGCCTATTTCCACTTCACCATAGACCGGGTGATTTATTTTCTGCCATGGAATAAACCCGTCTCCATAAAGTAAGAGCTTATCGAACTCATACTGATCGGTATTTGTTGTATCATAAAACATAAGATAGCTGTTCCATAATTCATTGGAGAAGACAAAACAGCCCATGGCACCGTACCACCAGTCAAGTTCTCCCCCATAAACAGTATACATATCCTTCCAGATTGTTATGAACTTATAGCCGGGGATTATCTCTTCACCTTTCTTTCCGATGGCATTTATCACAGCATCATCGCTGCGGCTATATACTTCTGCACCGCCTCCCTGTATTGAAGGCCCTCTGAGTATCAAGCCTCCTGAATTATGAAATGATTGAGCTCCGGTAATGTTCCTGTGGCTGATTATGAAATCGCGGACCGCCTGGTTCTCTGGCTCTGAAAAAGGATACTTATTTGCACCACCCTGGACATATTCTGGCTCCCAGTTAAAACCCCAGTCGCGATTACCGTCGTATCCACCCGGA
>Ga0315542_1001484_pt1 | contig 14629 bp, 11 predicted proteins | sample SalMarSW160120MG_FD_202541 | JGI IMG/M metagenome (GOLD analysis project Ga0315542, IMG submission 202541) | Salt marsh sediment microbial communities from the Plum Island Ecosystem LTER, Massachusetts, United States - Salt Marsh Sediment SW1601-20 ...
TGCAAAGGAGGATCATCTGAGAACCGGTACCATGTTGTATGAGACGGCGGCCATTAAGCATCATTATTCTGCGCCCGATGCTTGGGAATATATGTTCAACTTCAAAGTTTTCGAATTTGTGGTCTTTTGAAATAATATCTTCAAGCAACCTCCGAAGCTTGGGGATATCCCACTGTCGGTTTCCAAGGTCATAAATAAAATTGCCTGTGGTTTTCTCGGGTGCAATTTTGAAGGTCTCACAGAAAAAGTGATTGACCTTAAGAATTCTCAAATCCAAATCCAACACCAAAAAAGGATGAGGTATCGTCTCTACAATATCCTCGAACATATGGTCTATCAAAACGTCAGCCATAACGGTCTCCTTATCAAAACGATAATATCGCCATTCTAGCCCAATATTCTAGCCCTATCGGATGCAAAATCCATACCGGAATTCCAGTTCTGGTCAACGTTGACCAAGGCAGCCCTAAAACTCCAGGGGCCTGCCGGGCGGTCCGGCAGTTGGAAAATAAATGGAGGATTAACCTATGACACAGGAGAACGCGTATGATTTGGAGGCTCACAACGAGAAGAGAATTATGGCCTTGACAGAGGTCGCAGATTTACTAAGAGTTCATCGCTCTACCATATCCAGGTATGCCAAGTCCGGTGAACTCAAGAGTTATCAGATAGGCAACCGACGGTTGTTCAAATCGGCGGATGTCTGGTCGTTCTTTGAAAATCAGATTGCCCTGGAATGCGTTTCTGGAAGGGAGGGCACCTAAATGGCTACAGTTGTTATCCAGAAACGAAAGAGAAAAGACCATTGCAGTTATCCTGTTTATTACAAAGATCCTGCCACAGGTCGAAGAAAATATTTCAAGACATTCCAAAGGCAAAAGGATGCTCAAAAGGCCGCTAATGACCTTAGAGCCCTGCTTGATACCGGAGAGATGTCAGAGATTAAGAAATCCAAGGCTCGCTTGGATATGCTCACTTTGGAAGAGGTCGGTGAATCACTAAAGCGCGATTGGGAAAACAGGCAGAAACGTTCTGAACTTAGCCATAAGACCCTTGAAGGGTATTGTTGTTGGGTCAACTACGCTGAAAAGGCATTTGGCAAGAAACTGCTATGTGAGATTTCTATTTTCGTCTTTTGCAGATTAGACGGCACACCTATCAAGAGCTTCGACAAGGCATGGAGAGAGGCCCGGAGAATTGCAGGATTCGATGGATTACATTTCCATGACTTGAGACATACCTTCTGCTCCAATCTCCTGTTGTCGGGCGTGGATCTCAAAGATGTCAAGGAAATGATAGGACATAGGGATCTTTCAATGACAGATCGCTATGCCCATCTCAACATCGGTCGAAAGCTGTTGAATCAGGAGAAACTGGCAAGGTTCTATTCCAGCAATAATCGCGTTCTTAAACCGAGTGGGGAACACAGAGGGGTAAAATCGGCCATTTCCACAAAAATGGGCAGGCGGGATAACTCCCTAACCTACCCATTTTATTGCATTTTCTGGTCGGGACGCGGGGATTTGAACCCCGGACCCCCTGAACCCCATTCAGGTGCGCTGCCAGACTGCGCTACGTCCCGAAGAATGAAGTCTGATATTATAGCACTTTTCGTCTATGTCAAGACATAAAATGAAAAATAGAAAAGCCCCTTGCCTGTTTCCTGAAATATCGTTATGATTGGCCTTCATTGGCACGAGTTGTCCTGAAAGGAGTCCTTTGTCCATATCAACCTAAATCCCATTTTGTCCGAGTTCCTTCTATGAGTCGCCTTTATAGCATCAACAACCGCAATATCAAGATCATTGCAGCCTATGTGAAAAGCAAGACCGGATCACATGAAAGCCTGTTTGAAGATCTCTCTTATCCCTGTGATGCGTTCGAATCGGCGGCGGACTTTTTTCTTGATGAAGATGAGTGGACCACTTACGAAAATTTTGAAAAGATATTTCGACGCGCCAGGAAAAGTGTCGGTGAACCCGACTTCTATTTCACCTGCGGGTTCTCTTCGGCAAGCCTCAGATCGTGGGGCCGTTTTCATGTGTTTTCCAAGCTGTTCATCTCTCCCGGTGACGGTTTCAAACGCCTCCCTTTTTTCAACAAGAATCTGAACGACACCAAGGAAATTGACATTGTTTTCCCTCCCGCATATGATAGTCGCCTGCGCAAATTCCGAACCATCCTGAAGGTTGAATTCCACCGGGACATGGATCCCAATTCAGACTACATCGGGGACCCCTTCCTGCGTGGTGTCATCTCCGCCATTCCCACCCTCTGGGGCCTCGAGCCGGCCTCAATCAGGCAGCCCTTGAAGCAATACGATCCCGAGATCCTCTTTTCGAGAGAGCCGGAATTTGCGCCTTATCAACTGCAGCCGAAAAAGGAGGGGGATCTCCTCACCATACGCCACCCGGGACACGGGGGAAGAAGCATTGTGGGTGAAAGGGTATTCCTTTTGCCTGAACAGGTTGGCGAACGCAAGTTGTTCCTGGGAAGGTTTACGAAGAACAAGGCGGACACGATGAACGTGAATGGGCAGAGAGAAGCCATGCTCATCACGGAGACGGTCAAGGCAAACGGAAGGACCCTGTTGAGAGAAGGCGACCTGTTTATGGCCCCTTACTTCATCCTGGACGTGACATACGATCGGATCAGCCTGTTTCACCGGCTCGTTAATGCGTTTTCAAAGGGGAAAAAGGGAGGAAGGCCGGATGCTGAACTCATAGCCACTCTGAATCAATTAAGGGGAAGCATCCAGTCCAAGAATGAGGCCTTTGCCGCCTTGGAGGATGCCCACCTGAAGCTCCAGGAGGCCAAGAAGCAGATTGACGGGCACGCAGCAATCCTGAAACAAAAAGTGAAGGAGCGAACCGCAGAACTGGACCGGGCCCGGGAAGAACTGCTGGAACTGAACCGCAACCTGGAATCCAGGGTTCAAACCCAGCTCGGGCAACTGGAAAGAACCAACAGGCTCCGTCGGTACCTCTCGCCCAAGATAACCGAAATGATCCTTGCTGAAGAAAGCACTGCAGAAAAGAAGTCCGAGAGAAAAATGATGACCGTGGTCTTTTCAGACATACGCGGGTTTTCAAATCTCACGGACGGCCTGGAACCTGAGGAGATCGTCCACCTGCTCGACCGATACCTTTCCGAGATGATCGAGACGGTCCACAGGTTCGACGGCACTTTGGACAAGATTATAGGAGACGGGCTGCTCATCTTCTTCGGGGATCCCATTCCCGTTGAAGACCATGCCAAGAGGGCTGTGCTTATGGCCCTGGAAATGCAAAAAAAGGTCTCGGATCTTCGCAGCGAATGGATTCAATACGGTCACGAGCTGGCCATCGGCATCGGCATCAACACGGGTTATATGACCGTGGGAAACATCGGCCCTGAAAACCACCGGGACTACACGGTCATCGGAAACCAGGTCAACGTGGCGGCACGGCTTGAATCCCTGGCCGGCCCCGGGCAGATCCTGGTCAGCCAGAGGACCATGAGCCGGGTGCAGGACCTGGTGGAAGCGGAATATGTGGATGAAATAAAAGTGAAGGGGATCCACTCACCCGTAAAGACTTACGATATCAGGAGACTGAAAGAGATGGACGCTCCTCGCAGTCTTTAATATAGATCATCCAGATCCGAGCCCCCCCCTCCCGGCATCTCCCCGTGTTCCTGGAGGTAATGCTGAATCCGTTTGCTCTCCCGCTTGGAATACATCTTGTCCTCTTCAAAATCGAACCAAAAAGCTGAAACGCCGTCTTCCAGCTTTTCCAAAAGATCCTGCCGCATATCAGGGGTCCCCTTTATGGAAATACAGTTGAGGTCCGTGTCATAGAGCCGGTACACGCCTTCCGCCTCGGGAACCCCTCTGATGTTCTCCATGTTGAAGGCCGACAATTTCCCGGGCGGCGAGGGGTTGCATCCCATGAAGAGACGGAGGTCGCACTGGAGACAGCGCTTCGCCTCCCGGACGGCCTGATCATCGTTATGGCCCAGGGTCACTTCCCGGACCCCCCGCACACGCTCCTCAACCTCCAATTCCGGCATCTTCTCCCGAGGCTTGTAAGCGAACCCTTCCTCACGGCCCATATACTGATTAGGAGCATCTCTTTCGAACAGGACCTCCTCAATATCACCGTCCCCTCCCAGAGAACGATCTATGGAAGAAGCCGCAAGACGGCCGTCGGCTATTGCATGGATAATCGCTCCGGGGATCTTTGCGACATCTCCCCCCGCATAAACACCTGGCATCCCTGTCTCAAGGGAAGCTTCATCCACCACGATCAGGCCATGGTTCACCGAAACGGGACCGCCATCGGACAGGAACGATAGATCCGAGGTCTGTCCGATGGCCATTATGATCTGAGCTCCCTCAACCGTATCGCTCATATCGCCAAAGGTAGGCGCAAAATTGCCGTTCTCATCAAACACTGAAGTACACTGAACAACTTCGAGGCCGGTCACCCGGCCGTTGTCACTCAGAACCTTTCGCGGCCCCAGGCAAGGCATCAATCGCACCCCCTCCTCCAAGGCGGTCCGGACCTCCCATTCATGGGCGAGCATCTCTTCCCTGTTCTCCAGGAAGACCATGGTCACCTCTCCGGCCCCGCATCGTCTTGCGGTGAGCGCCGCATCAATTGCCAGATTCCCGCCGCCGACAACGATAACCCGGTCCTTTAAAGTGATGTCCTGCCCTTCCGCAACCTGCCCCAGGAAATCCACCCCCCGGAGCACGTCAGGAAGATCCGAACCTTCTATGTCCAGTTGTCTGTTTATCTGCGCGCCTACGCCGATGAACACCGCATCAAAGCCATCGGAGCGCAGATCATCCAGGGTGAAATCCTTCCCGAGAGACTTTCCTGTTTCCACTTTCACCCCGCTATCGAGGATATCCTGAATCTCACTTTCAAGCACATTCCGGGGAAGCCGGTATTCCGGAATGCCGTACCGCATCATACCGCCGGCCTTTTCCCTGGATTCGAAGACCGTAACCCAGTGTCCTTTCTTCCGCAAATAAAAGGCGGCGGTAAGACCGGCCGGGCCGGCTCCCACCACGGCCACGTTCTTCCCGGAATACTCTCTGGCCACTGAATTCCTTTTCCAAAGCCCCTTTTCACCATCAGCAGCATAACGTTTCAGGGCGCAAATAGAGACCGGTTCGTTCACATCGCCTCTCCGGCACATTTCTTCGCAGGGGTGGATACAGACCCTGCCCAGGACCCCCGGGAGAGGGACTTTCTCCCGGATGACCGCATTGGCTTCATCCCTTTTTCCTTCGGCAATGAGCCGCAGGTATCCGGGAACATCCACGCGGGCGGGACAGGCCTCCCGGCAGGGGACGAGGTCCTGTTCCTTTTTGCCGGGGCGGACGGATTTGTCCATGAGGGCGCCGGTGGGGCACACCTCCACGCAGGCCGTGCAGAACTTGCACCCCGATTCCTCCAGCGTCGAGGCCAAAGAGCCGATCCGGATCCGGCCGTTTTCGTCATAAACAAAACCGATTGCCTCGATCCCGCGGAGGTCGCGGCACGCACGGACGCACCGTGTACATCCGATACAGAGATTGTAGTCGCTGGTAAAGAGGGGTTGATCCTCCAGGATCGCCAGATCCGTCGGGATCCATTTAGGTGTGGAAAAAGAAATCCCGATGAAACGGGCCACTTCCTGGAGTTCGCAGTGGCCGAATCGGGGGCAGCAACGCTCATTTTCCGGGACATTAGACGAACACTGTGTCCTGCTGCACCCCTCCTGCTGGGCACACGTCAGGCACGCGTGAGGGTGGTTGGCCAGGATAGGCAGGAGGTTTTCCCGGCGCTGTGCCTTGATTCGGTCGTTCTCGGTCACCACGACCATCCCCGGAGCGACCGGGGTGGCACAGGACCCCACCAGGCCCGTCTCTCCCTCGACTTCCACCACACAGAGGCCGCAGCCTTTTGCCGTTTTCCCCGGCATGGTGTTCTCGATCATCCTGTCACCCTGGAATATCATCCTTGCAGGATTTGCCTCCACTGCAGGCGGCAGGTCAGGATGGTGACAGAGGGTGGGGATATAGATATCGGCACTCCTTGCCGCCTCAAGTATCGTGGTCCCGGCGACCACATGGATCTCCCGGCCGTCGATTGTCAATGTCACCTGGTCCAACTTTTCATACTCCAATCGGAATGTCCAAAACCAAAAGATATTCTTAGCCGCAGACCGGTCTTCGGCCAATGCTATTTCTTTCTTCCTTTGCCTTTCCGGCACAGGGCGTATCCGAAAAGGGCTGCACCTGCGGCGCCGGCAATCTGTGGATCCCATTTAGTAGTCATCCGCTCAAGGCCGATCATAGGCATGAGACGATCCATGACGCCACGGTTCTTGGCCATGCCCCCTGTTACGGCAAACTCAGGATTAACGCCCAACCTTTCAACGATGGAGTAGATGCGCGTGGCCATGGCCTCGCAATAGGCGGCAAGGACCTGTTCCGTGGTCCGGCCCTTTCGCAGGAGCCTCAGGGCCTCGGATTTCGCGTAGACCACGCAGGTACTGGAAATGGACACGGGCTCAGCCCCTTCATATTCAAATGAACGCTCGCCAACCTCGTTGACCGAAATTCCCAGGAGTTCGGAAAACACCTCCATGCCGCGGCCTGTTCCTGCCGCACACTTGTCATTCATGAGGAAGTTGCTCACCCTGCCTTTCTCGTCACACTGGATGGCCTTAATGTCCTGCCCCCCAACATCCAGGACAGTCCTGACCCAGGGTCCATAGATAAAGTTGGCGCCCCTGGCATGACAGGCAATCTCGGTAATGGAACGGTCGGCAAAGGGGACGTTGACCCTTCCGTAGCCGGTCCCGACACAGTAATCCATTCTGTCTCCCGGCATGTCCGTGAGTTCCAGCGCATAATTCAACGCATTCCGACCACTTTTGGCGCTGTCGAATCCTGTTCGCCTATTGCCATAAGCAAAAATCCGCCCGTCCACCATGATGACGGCCTGGGAGCTGATAGACCCCACGTCAATCCCAACAGTGACATGCTGGGCGTCTTTCCAGTCCATATCCGGATCCTTCCAGTTGGACTCCGCCCATCTCCAGAATTCCTGTTTTTGCTCATCCATCATTCCCTCTACTCCTTAAAATTCTTATCGCCCCTTCAGGCACACTTCTGCGGCGACAACAGCAGCACCCACAGCCGTGCCGAATTCGGGATCATCCGGGACAAGCAGGTTTTCCAGGTGGAGTTCCTTTTTCATCAATTCAACAAGCCCGGGGTTCCTGGCGACACCGCCGATCATGACCACGTCTTCATGGACCCCGACCTGCCTGATCATGGAAACGATGCGGCCTGCCATGGCATCGTGGATGGCCCTGCTGATATCGGTTTTGTCGGTTTTCGCGTGGATCAAGCCCACGACCTCGCTCTCTGCAAATACGGCACACTGAGCATTCATGGGGATTTTCTTTGCGGATTTCAGGGCCAGGCGGCCCATCTCTTCCACGGTCACTTCAAGGGCCCTCGCCATGGTCTCTATGAAAACCCCGGCACCGGCCGCACACTCCTCATTGACGGCAAAATCCAACACGTTCCCGTTTGCATCGATCTTGGCGGCCCGGCCTTCTTCCGCGCCCACATCCACAACGGTTCTGCTGTTGGGGAAAAAATAGTTGGCAGCCTTGGCCATGGCGTCACTATCATTGATTTGCGTATCGGCGATCTTGATTGCATTCACCCTACTTCCTGTTCCTGCAATCTTCCGGATCTCTTCTCGCGAAACACCCGCCGATCCCAGGGCCTGACCGAGAGATTCGCTGATAGCCTCTCCCTGATCAAAGCCGGTCAGGACCTTTCCTTTTCCAATAACCTGACCATCCCTTAAAATGACTGTCTTGGTGGTCTTCGCACCGCAATCAATTCCCACAGTTGTCATGCCTTCAACTCCCATTTTCGGATCGTTGATTGACGTCACGAAATCTGAAATCCACGACCTTATGAATCTCTTTAAAGTTTGAAATATTTCCGGTTACAACTGTGGCACCGATCTGTCTGGCAAGCAAAGCGATGGAGACATCGTTGTAAATGCGGAGATGGGAGGGGTCAAGCTTATTGGAAAGGCGGAGTTTGCGACACACTCTGCCGATCAGGATCTGCGTTGAAGCTGCCGGGACAACAAGTCGCCCCAATTCGATAAACATTGCTCCAAATATGTATTCTATGGTTTAATGGTAGAAAAGATGATTCTGTTTGTCAACATTAATGACGTCTTTTGCCTTCTCTCGCAAGATCATCGATGCAAGAATTATTCGGGATCATTTTGAGGACCGCTACCCCTCGGACCATTTTCCCTACATGGTCGAACTTGATTTTGTTCCCCGGGACTGATGCCACTCAGACCGAGCGGGCACATGACCCTTGACATCCCACAAGGGAAATTCTATAGACAAAATCCCGCCCGGATAAGAGCGGGAACATCCAACTTTTCAGGAAACGGAATCTCAGAAGTGAATCATATCCCCGCCATTTCAAAAGAGGCGTTCGATTTTCTCGAATTTCACCGACATGCCTTTGCACTCATGCCGGGAAAGACAGACCCCATGCCAGGTACGGCTGTCATTGTGGACAATGGACCGAAGCTGCTGCCACTCCGCTCATGCACCTGTCAAGTGTTCAAAGAAAAGACATGTCCCCATATCCGGAAACTCTCCGGTTTCATCACTACCGTCAAGGACGGCTCCAATGGACACACTTCTTACCAGGATTTCAGGGAGAGCTTCTGGTACAGGCTTTCCACTGTCCTGGTAGAAGAACGTGCCCTTTCTCTGGAATCCGTCCGCCTGGCCCGGGACGCGAGGTACGAGAAGGGCGTTGTCCGGGTATTGGACAAGGATGGGACGGAGTTGCTCATGTATTATTCACAGGGGGAGGACGCCTCACGTTTTCTGGAACGTCTTGCCAGATCCAGCAAGGGAAGTCCTGTCCCTTCGAGAGCCGACATGCTCAGCAGGCTCTCTCTTCTTACCATGCGGGAAGACGAAAGGACTATGGCTGAGGCCGGTTTCAAGACACGGCGCCAGGTTCTTGAGGAAAGTTTCTGGCATCGGGTGGCCTACCACGCTTATCGTGAACTGGGACGATCATCTTTCTCTCTGGAACCAGCTATCGAGAAATCTTCAGGGACCTTTTTTCTGAAGTGCTTGAACAGCGAAGACGTGCCGATATTCAGGCTCGCGATTCCAAGAACGGCCGTAAAACGCGTCCTCGTCAATTTCAAGGATAAGATTTCCAACCAGCACCTCATGCCGATACAGCCTATCCCACTAAAATCCCTCTTTAAAGTCAAACAGACAACCAAACTCGATCTTGAAGTGAGGCACCTCATTCAAATCATCCAGAAAAACGGGGAAGATATGTTCCTTGAAGGCAAAGACCTGGAACGTTTCCGGTACGGCAGCCTGGTCTATATCAGAGAGCTTGGGGTCATGGCTGAGCTTGAAAAACCGGGCAGCATGAGGAAATTCAAGGCTCCTGTGAGGATGGTGCTGAAAAAATCCCAGATTCCATCGTTCCTGGAAGAGATTGATCAGGGCATGCATGGTCGCGTGGACATCATCGATTCAACCGACAAGCCTCTTCAGATGCTGAAAACGCCGGACCGGATAGAAATATCACCGGATGCCATAGAACGCGACTGGTACTGGCTTTCCGTAACATATGGCTTCGGGAATGCTTCCGTATCTCTGGCCGAGTTGCTTCGTGCAAGGAAAGAAGGCCAAAGGTTCCTCCCATGCCGGGAGGGATGGATTGATTGCGAATCCGAAACCTTTGCCGGGCTTGATGTTATCAGCGATTTCCGGGCAGATCAAGTGGTCGGCCCCAGGCCGGACAGCGTCAGACTTTCCCTGCTGGACCTGTTCCGCATGCAGGCCGGCATTGAGGCTCCAATGCAGGTGATAGGGGACAACGATCAGAGCGCCCTGCTCAATCGCACCCTAGCCCTGAAGCCTGCCGGACACTTGCTCCCGCTTGAAGGAATGACCTCTCCTCTCAGGAATTACCAAAAGCTTGGCGTGGAATGGTTGGCTTTCCTGGTTGAAAACGGGTTCGGGGGACTCCTCTGCGACGATATGGGCTTAGGTAAGACACACGAGGTAATGGCTCTGATACTGTCCCTCAAAGAGCATGGGGACACGGACTCGCCATTTCTGGTGGTCTGTCCCACCACCGTGTTAAGTCACTGGTCAGCCAAAATCAAGGAACATGCGCCGGGATTGAGGTCCATCGTACACCACGGCGCTGAGAGAAATCTCGAAAGGTCACTTGAAAAAGCCCACGTCCTTCTGACCTCCTACGGGATCCTTTTAAGAGATATTGAACATCTGAAAAAAATCACCTTCCATATAGCTGTATTTGATGAAATACAGCATATCAAGAATCCGCAGACATTAACCCATCACGCAGCACGGGCACTGAGAGCCGGGCTAAAGCTGGGACTTACCGGGACCCCCATTGAAAACCACCTCGGCGAACTGAAGGCCCTCATGGATCTCACTGTCCCGGGTTATCTTGGCAAAAGTTCGGCATTTGACACCCGTTACAGTGTTCCCATCCAGACGCATTCGGATCGGGAAAAAGAAAAAGAACTCAGGAGACTCATATCTCCTTTCATTCTGAGGCGTCTCAAGAAAAGCGTTCTTGCTGAATTGCCTGAAAAGATCGAAGACATCAGGACATGCAGGCTGAGTGATGACCAGGTCAAGCTCTACAGGGAGGTATTATCATCCAGAGGGAGACCCATCCTTGATACCCTCCAAAATGATCACAGGGCATTGCCCTACATGCATATTTTTGCCATTTTGAATCTTCTTAAACAGATCTGCAACCATCCCGCTCTGCTCAAAAACGACATCAACGATTTCGAAAAATACCAGTCAGGTAAATGGGAACTTTTCAAGGAACTCCTCTCCGAAAGCCTTGAAAGCGGACAAAAAATTGTGGTTTATAGCCAGTTTTTGAAGACCATTGAACTTATGAAAAGGCACCTGAGTGATCAACACGTTGGATATGCGGTGCTCACCGGGTCAAGCCGGGACAGGGGCAAAATCATCGAACGATTCAACAATGCTCCGGATTGCCGTGTATTCCTGGGCAGCCTCAAGGCGGGCGGCACAGGCATTGACCTCATTGCAGGTTCTGTTGTCATTCATTATGACAGGTGGTGGAACGCCGCAAGGGAGGACCAGGCCACCGATAGGGTCCACAGGATCGGACAGATTCGGGGGGTCCAGGTATTCAAACTTGTTACGGAAGGAACGCTCGAAGAAAAGATATCCGCCATCATTGAGAAAAAACGTAACCTGATGGAGAGCATCATAAAGGAGGATGATGCCAATACGCTCAAGATATTTACAAGGGATGAATTAATCGAGATGCTCAGCCCGCCTGCCAAGTAAAAGATCGTAGGCTATGTCCCTTATAATCCTAGAGATGTTCATCGTTTGCTTGAAAAACCGGAAGATTTCCTGTACACAGAAAGAAACCTCAGAGGAGAGAAATCATGGCAGAGGATAATTATGAGGATGGGCAGGACAGGATGGAACTTGATTTTTCAGGTATGAGCCAGGGCCGCAAAGGCGGGAATCGCAGACCTGGCAAAAACTCATCTGATCCGGAAAAGCGGAAAAGATGGTGGTTGTTCACCGGGGCAGCCCTCTTGATTATAATCGTCATCTTCGCGATTGATTTTCTCGCCGGCAAGGGATCCTCCGACAAACCCATTGCGCTCCTCCAGGCGCGGGTCAAAGTTCTGGAGGAGAAGGTCGACCATCTCGCCGGTATGGAAGGCAATATCGTATCGATTCAACAGCAGGAGAAAGCGCTGCAAGACTCTGTTTCAGGGCTGCAGGGCCCCGTCAAGTCTCTGCAGAGGAAACTGGACAATGTCGACCGGGAGGTGGCAAGGCTGAACAAGAGAATGGGTACAACGCCCGCCCGGACAAAAAGTACTGCATCAATAAGGAAGGAACTGATAAGTGAAGCCCATGCCCGTTACCATGTCGTACGTAAGGGCGAAAGTCTGTACAAGATTGCCAAGAAATATGGCATTTCACTGCAAGAGCTTTATCGTCTCAATAATCTAACATCAAAGAGTGTGATTCATCCAGGCCAGAGGCTTTTGGTCACTCCGAATAGCAAGAAATAGACAGGACATTTGCCTCGATTGAAGCTTTTCAGATAACACTCAGCAGGCCGCCCGGTAAGTCCCTTGCATCCACCAGCGAACCTCCAGCGTGGACCAGTATCGAAAGTGGCAAGGGGGCGCCCCACTTTACCTTTATTGGAAAAAATGAAGACGCTAATTGGATGCCCTCGGAGTGGCAAACAGATGATCCAGGGATTGAGGTGGAAAAATGGAAAAGGGGTCACATCGAGGTACTGTGAAAAGAGAGCGGATCATCGGGATTATTCAGAAGAGACTCGGCTTCGAGGATTCCGAGTTCCAGGCCATTGAGAAGAATCCCCGATTCCAGCGGTTGTTCGATAATGCCCTGGCGGCCTCTCAGTACCGGCTGGTCGCTGAGGTAATCGAGTCCAGGGGCTGCCATTCAGGCCACACCCCCGGGCAGAAACTCTTTTTTGATTCCTCGGGCAACCTCCTGACCCGGGAAGCGCCCGAGCGGGTCTGCGCCTTTCTCCTGCCCAATCTGCTCCTTCTCGTCAATGCCTTCTTCGAAAACCTCATGAACGGGAGAGACCCGAACGAAGTGATCTTCAACCGGACGGGCTGTTTTGACGTGGGCCCCGCCTGTGGCGGCTGGGGACGTGTGGTCCTGGAGATGAAGGCCGTGAAGACCGACATCAAAGGCGTCGTTCCAGGTTAATGGTCTTGGACGGGCTAAACTGGTTGCTGCTGAAGAAATGTATCAGCTTGGAATCATTCCAGTCGACCAGGGTGTTGATTTTCTTGACGCCCACAGTTCTCAGATGGTCCATAAATTCATTAATCAACTGCTCACCGATACCTTTGTGCTGGTAATCGGGATCAACACCGATGGTGTCGAGACTTGCTTCTTCCTCGAAAATACCAAATTCTCCCATATAGATTTCCCCCATAACAAACCCCACCACCGTTCCGTTTTCTTCCTCCGCCACAAGTGAAGCAGGCAGATAATCTCTGGATTCAAAAAGCTTTTCAAACTTCACTTCATAGTACTCCGGCCGGGAAGCCTTCAGTACTTTCTCGTCAATCGCAACCACAGCATCAAAATCGTCAGCCTTCATAAGTCTGGTTTTAATGGTGCTCTCGTTCATGGGGTCTCCTTAAAATCATTCCTCTCATTTCTTTTTGGTTTTTCTGACCAGCATTCTTTCTTCTTCAGGAATAGGAGGTGGAACAGGCTCGCCCGTTATCTTCTGCACCGCAGCAAAGCGAGGGGGGCAGACTTCAAAGCACGTTCCGCATTTTATGCATGTCTCCTGGTCAATGACGTGGATCCGGTTCTTACCGCCTGCAATGGCCTCTACAGGGCACCTCCTGCTGCAAATCATACAGGCCTGGCACTTAGCTGGATCAATATGGTACGAAGGTACTTCACTGAACAACTTGTCTATCTCGTCAGGGGTGAAGAATCCGTCATATTCTTCCTGACTTTCAAGACGTGATGCCAGCTTCTCCCTTTTCGCCAGCTTGATGTAGGGGATCAGCTTTGTAACTTCTTGAATTTTAGATTTTAATTCATCTTCGCCTATCCCCTCGCTTTTACCGAATGGCCCTATCTCCTTCACCTGTCTACCAAAATCATTCATAACGTCGGCAAAGTGGAGCCCTTCACTGGAGGACATAAATTCGAGCCTTAACCTTTCCGGGTTAAGCCCTATGTGTTCCATTATTTTTCTACACAGAAGCACCATGTTGAGCGCATGGTAATTGCCATGCGTAACATAATTACATTCATTAAGACGGCAACCTCCAATAAACACCCCATCCATTCCATTTGAGAAGGCTCGAAGTATAAATTTCAGGTCGACTCTGCCGGAACACATAACGCGAATGAGCCTCATTTCAGTCGTATATTGCAGTCTGGAAACTCCAGCCAGGTCAGCAGCGCCGTATCCTCACCAATGGCACACAAAACCTAATAATCTAGGCTTAAATTCAACTCCTGTGCTCATACGTTTTCACCCCTGACCCAGATAAACCGGAAACAACAAATTGCAATATTAAAATATCATGTAAAAACAAAAAGTTGGTTGTTATTTTGATTTCTCCAATATTGATGAAAGAATCTTTTTCAATTCAATTGCCTCTTGCATCAAATTTTTTGCATCGTCACCGTTCTTTATATTATTGGTTTCATGAATTAGCCTGAGCCAATATGCGCTTTCTTTTGCTTCTTTACGACTTATTCTTATCCTCATTAAAAAGTCTTTTTTGCCTAATGATTCGTTAGCTTCTATATAATTCGCACCTACTGAACCTGAAGCTCTTATTAGTTGCTTGCCATCATCGACATTTGCAATTGTATTTGGCAATGTTCTAACGAAAATTCTAGCAGCTTTAGCGAATTGGAATGTCCTTTCTTCAAGATCATAGGGCTTTGAATTTTGAATTTTAGTCATTGTGATTCATTTGTTATTTGTGTTTTGTTT
>Ga0315542_1001485_pt1 | contig 14625 bp, 13 predicted proteins | sample SalMarSW160120MG_FD_202541 | JGI IMG/M metagenome (GOLD analysis project Ga0315542, IMG submission 202541) | Salt marsh sediment microbial communities from the Plum Island Ecosystem LTER, Massachusetts, United States - Salt Marsh Sediment SW1601-20 ...
TACAGAATCGTCCTGATGTGAGTATTGATTCAGCATGGTTTCGATTTGGGGAATCATCTGCTCAGCGGCGAGTTCTCCGGCCTGAATGAGATTTTCAAATTCATGAAAATCCGTATTCGAAATATCATCCAGCTGGGGCTGAATAACGATATCAGCCAAAGCCATCTGTTCTTTGATTCGGTCCTGCTGCATAATCGTGGTCACCTGATCCGCAATTTCCCAGGGAGCATCTAATTCTTTTTCTTTTCTCAATTTGGAAGAAGTATCCACTGCAATAATCAGGTCGGCTCCCAGGGATTTCGCTTCAGTAACCGGCAGGTTCTGGATCAATCCGCCATCCACAAGCAGTTCATCTCCGATGGAGACAGGAGTAAAAAGAAGCGGGATGGCCATGCTGGCACGCATCGCATCGATCAAGGAGCCGTTCCTCAAAACCACTTTTTGGCCGGTCAACAGGTCCGTTGTAACGGCACAAAAAGGGATGTGCAGAAGATTGAAATCTTCATTGATGGGATAGGGTGCGTTCAGGATGAGATCTGTAATCATCGATGTCAGTCTTTGCCCGGAAGTATAGCCCGAGGGAAGATCGAGAGACAGCCCTTTCAGTCGAAGCTGAATCAGGTACTGTGCCCGGTCTTCTTTTTGACTTAAAAAAAGCTGCTTTCTGGGCGGGGCATTTATGATGATTTCATGCCAATCGATGTCAAAAGTCATTTTTTCAATTTCGCTTCCAGTATACCCGATTGCATAAAGACCCCCAACGATGGCTCCCATACTGGTACCGGCAATCCCGTCAACAGGCAGGCCGTGTCTTTCAAATGCTTTGAGTACACCGATTTGTGCAAGGCCACGAGCTCCGCCGCCACTTAATGCGAGAGCGATCTTTGGTCTTTGTATCTGGTAATAGGGAATGTAGCTATCTCTTGAAATGGGGACAGGTTCCAGTACCAGTGGTATTGAAATACCCGGGTGGTTCTTTTCAGCCAACGACGGAAACGTATGGACAAAAAGGAGATAAATGACAATAGATTTTAATTTCATTGTAAACTAAAGATAATAAAATCGTTAAGTAAAAGCAAGCCGATGATTTTGTAGATAAAAATCGATTTGTTTTTCTTGAAAGTATTTTGTAAAATTTCATGTAAGAAAATGGTCTTAAAAGGAAACGAATGTCATTGCTGTAAGAATACAACTCCCCGGGAAGACAGACTGTATTGAATTTGTTTCAAAAAAATTATCAATTCAAACAGGAAAAGAGATGAATCCCTTATCGAATTTTATGAAAAACGGAAAAGCTGATGGTTGAAAAGTCGGGAATCCGCTCCATGATTTATATCGCGCTTGTTGCTGCATTAACCTGCATCGGTGGATTTATATGTATTCCACTTTTTCCTGTTCCTTTGACCCTGCAGACATTGTTTGTCTATCTTGGAGGCAGTTTGCTTGGCAGCAGGAAAGGAGCGATTGGTCAGTTTTTGTTTCTTTTTATCGGATTGACCGGAATACCGGTTTTTGCCATGGGGGGAGGTCCGGGATACATACTCCAGCCGACATTCGGTTATCTTGCCGGTTTTCCTGTAGGGGCTTTTGTTCTTGGTTGCTGGCTTGAAAAATCAAAAATGTCCAACAGATTGATGAGACTGTATATTGCACACTTGCTGGCACTGATCGTTGTTTTTTCGATCGGCGTTGCGTATCTTTATATTAACGTGAATTATATATTGGGAAAAGAGATGAATCTGATTTATGCAGTATCGAGCGGTTTTCTTGTTTTTATACCCGGGGAATTGGTGAAGATTTTTATATCCGTTGGTGTTACATCAAAGTACAAAACACTTTTTGAGACCGGGTGCATAAATGGATGGACATTTTGACTGACGGGCATATTAATATAGTTGTTATTTTCTCTGCGATCCGGAAAGAAAACAGAAAACGCTTTTTTCTCGGTGTTGTTATTTTTTTCTTAATCAACAATCCCCTGGGAATGGCACAACAGAATAGTTCTTTGAGTAAAATTCGGCAGGAGATACAGCGTCTGGAAAATGAGTTGAATAAAAAGGATAAAGAAGAAGTTACATTGCTGGAGCAGGTGGAGAATATTGAGAGAGAGATAGGTCTCAAGGAAAAACTGATCGGTGAACTTGATTCGGAATTGAAGCGGACGGAAAAAAAAGTGAAAATGGCGGAAGAAGAATTGAATGAGATCCTTGACGGATTTAACAGACTGACCATGTTTGTTAAAAAAAGGATGCTTCGGATGTATAAACGGGGCCGGTTCATGGATTGGGAAGTTTTCTTTTCGATACGGTCTTTGAACCAGGCGGTGGTATGGCTTAAATATCAAAAACGCATTATTGAAAACGACCAGCGAAATATGAAAAACCTGGAAGAGAAAAGAATTGGTATTGAAAATCAACGGTCATTATTACGGAGAGAAATCCAGGCTAAAACAAAACTGTTGCAGGAGAACAACGAAGAAAGGAAAAGCCTTGAGGCCAAAAAGAAGAACCGAAAAAATATTCTGGCCCAGGTCCGTAAAGACAAAGGTCCTCTGTTGGAACAATTGAGGGAAAAGAAAATCGCCTATCAGGAGATAGAGAAAAGAATAAGTTATGAAGAGACAAAACGGAAAACCACCGTTCAAAAACTGGACGGATCGCAATTCGCCGGATTGAAAGGTAAAATGCGCTGGCCCGCAAAGGGGGAGATCGTTTCGAGTTATGGCCGGCAGCGCCATCCTGTTTTAAAAACGTGGACTGAAAACCTGGGGATCGATATCAAGGCAGCGGATGGAACGAATGTGCAGGCGGTGAGCAGGGGAATTGTCCGGTATGTCACTTGGTTGAGAGGCATGGGAAATCTGGTTCTGCTGGACCACGGCGGCGGATACTATTCGGTTTATGCCCATCTTGCGGTTGTTTTTGTGGAAACAGATGACGAACTTCGGGAAGGAGACGTTATCGGCCAGGTTGGTACGGCACAGAGTCTTTATCAAACCAATTTGCACTTTGAAATCTGGAAAGAACAGAATCATTTTGATCCGGTATCCTGGCTAAGGTAGAGGGCTTATGAATAATTCGGACAACGTAGTTGGTCAAAAAAGAGTAAAGGAAATTCTTTCAGCCTCGCTAAAAAGAGAGCGCATGGCACACAGTTATCTTTTTCAGGGTCAGGCGGGCGCTGGAAAAGATGCGATGGCAATAGCAATGGTCAAGGGACTGCACTGCCAGAAAGGTGTCGAATGGGGATGTAATCAATGTGAAGCGTGTCAAAAGATCTCCCGCATGGAATATCCGGAATTTCGTTTTATACTGCCGGTTCCTTCCAGGCCTAAAGCCATGAAGGAGGACAAGTACCGGGAAATACTTTTGGAGAAAGCCCTTTTTCGAATCGCCAATCCTTACCAAAAGTTCAATTATCAGCCTGAGTTGAAAACATTTCCTGTAATTGGAATTGAACATATACGGTCACTGAAAAAGAATATTATGCTTAAAATTCCCAAAGGGCAGTACCGGATGATCGTCATCTCCCATGCGGACAAAATGACGGTTCCCGCATCCAACAGTCTTTTAAAACTGCTCGAGGAGCCGCCGGACAGAACTCTGATTTTGCTCACATCTTCTGAATATAATCGTATTCTGCCGACCATCGTGTCTCGGTGTCAGGTCATTCGTTTTGATCCGCTGCTTGAAAATGAAATTGAAAGTACATTGATAGAACGATGGCAGATCCCGGAAAGTAAAGCCAAATTTGTCGCGAGTATATCGGGCGGAAGTCTTGAAAGGGCCCTGGAGTTAATAGATGAAAATTATGATGAGATTCGTGATTGTGCGTTTCAATTTTTGGAGCACAGTCTCGATGGAAATGTTTTTAAACGGATCGAATTTTGCGAGAAAATATTTCGTGACAGGGACAGAACTGAAATCCAGTCACTTCTTCAAACTATTTTGATCTGGCTGAGAGATATTTTATCCCTGCGTTTGGGCGAAAAAGAACGGCTGCTCAATAAAGACAAAGTTCGAGAGCTGGATCAATTTATAAAAAATAGAGCCTCGTTCGATGTTGAAAAGGCCATCAGCAGGACAGAGCAGGCTATTGATTTTATAGAAAAAAATGTGTACCTTCATCTGATTATACAGTCGTTAAGTACTGATTTTTATCGTTGTCAAGACATATAAGGATTATAATGGCAAAAATAATAGAAATAGAGTTTAAGGGAGGCAGGAAGGCATTTTATGCGAATCCCCAGGAGTTTCCGTTTGCTGTCGGAGACAATGTGATGGTTCAGGTCGAGAAGGGAGAAGATCTGGCGAGGGTTGTCAATATTGGAAGCCTTGTGGATCGGAGGGCCGGTGATCAAGAGCTGATGCAGGTGATTCGAAAAGCGAACCGGAAAGAGATGGAACAGTTGGATGAGAATCATCTGCTGGAAAGAGACGCATTTGCCGATTGCCGGAAACGGATCGAAGAACACGGTCTTGATATGAAATTAGTGGATGTGGAGTATCAATTCGACCGCAAAAAGATCATCTTTTATTTTACTTCCGAAAAGAGAGTCGATTTCAGGGCCCTGGTACGGGATCTTGCTACACGTTACAGAACACGGATCGAGCTCAGACAGATCGGTGTCCGGGATGAGGCCAAAAGACTCGGCGGCGTCGGTGTCTGCGGATACAGGCTCTGCTGCCGGAGTTTCCTGAGGGAGTTTGAGCCGGTTGTCACTCAATATGCCAAAGAACAGAATCTTTCGCTGAATCCGACGAAGCTTTCTGGTGCATGCGGCCGTCTCATGTGCTGTCTGAGATATGAAAAGGATTATTATGAGGATATATTAAAGCAGTTTCCTGAAGTTGAAACGGAAATCAGAACAAAAAAAGGCAAAGGATTTTTAAAAAAGATCGACGTATTCGCTCAGGAGGCTTTGATTATCTATGAAGATAATGAAGAGGAGAGGGTTCCGCTTGAAGAGTTGAAAAAGATGACGGATATTCAGAAGAGTAAAAAGAAAAAGCCGAAAAAGAAAAGGGGAAGAGAGGATCGGGATTGAAACAGTTCAAGAGAATTCTCGTTACGAGCGCATTGCCGTATGCGAACGGGCCCCTCCATCTTGGTCACATAGCCGGAGCCTATTTGCCGGCCGATATTTATGTCCGTTACCAAAGATTGAAGGGGAAGAATGTTCTTTATATTTGCGGTTCTGACGAACATGGTGTTCCGATCACAGTGACGGCGGACAAAGAAGGAATTTCTTCGCAGGATGTCGTAGACCGGTATCATGAGATGAACAAGGCAAGTTTCCAGCAGTTGGGAATCAGCTTTGACAACTATTCCAGAACTTCGCTTGATCTGCACCATAAAACGGCACAGGAATTCTTCACTGTTTTATATAAGAAAAACGTTTTTACCGTGAAATCCGAAGAGCAGTTTTACAGTGAAAAAACCAAGCGTTTTCTCCCCGACCGGTATGTTGAGGGAATATGCCCTCATTGTCAGTACAATAAAGCACGAGGCGATCAATGCGATTCATGCGGGAAATGGCTGGAGCCGAAAGATCTCATTCATCCGATATCAAAGATAGACGGTTCCAAACCGGTTTTAAAAGAGACCCGTCATTGGTATTTTCCCATGGGCCGGTTTGCCGACACTTGGAAATCCTGGTTCGACACGAAAAAGTGGAAAGAGAATGTTCGGAATTATTCCCTCGGATGGTATCGGGAAGGACTGGAAGACCGTCCAATTACCCGGGATCTTCATTGGGGTGTTCCGGTTCCCTTGGAGGATGCAGAAGGAAAAGTGCTCTATGTCTGGTTTGATGCACCAATCGGGTACATCTCTTCCACAAAAGAGTGGGCGCAGAAATCCAGCGACCCGGATCTATGGAAGACTTTCTGGTGCAGTCCGGACACCAAACTCGTGCATTTCATCGGGAAGGACAATATTGTTTTTCATGCGATCCTTTTTCCAATGATGCTGATGGAAGCAGGGGGATATGTTCTTCCGGAAGCGATTCCGGCAAACGAATATCTTACTATTGAAGGCAACAAAATTTCGACCAGCCGGAACTATGCGATCTGGCTGAAAGATTATCTGGAAAACTTTCCGCCGGATCCTTTAAGATACACTCTCGCTGCAAATGCGCCGGAAACCAAAGACACTGATTTTTCCTGGACGCAGTTTCAAAGCAGAAACAACGACGAACTGGCCGATATCCTGGGCAATTTCGTCAATAGAACACTGACATTTGTTCATCGCTATTATGATGGCTACGTTCCTGAGAAGGGAGAAACGGATGATCTGGATCAAGCCATGCTTGAGAAGATCTTGAATGCTCCGTCCGAAATCGGAGATTGCCTGGAGCGGTTTGAAATTAGAAACAGCGTTAATCGGATGATGGATCTCTGTAGGTTTGCCAATAAATATTTTAATGATAAAGCGCCCTGGGAAACACGACAAGCCCGGCCGGATGTTTGTGCCGCGACACTGAATATCTGTTTGCAAACCATGCTGGCACTTGGGATTTTGATGGAGCCTGTTCTTCCGTTTTCAAGCGAAAAAGTAAAGAAGATGCTGAATTTGGATGAGGATTTGAAGTGGGACGATGTTGGGAAAAAAGAACTACCTGTCGGCAAAAAGCTCGGAGCGGCGGAAATTTTATTTTCAAAAATTGAGGACGATGCCATTCAGAAGGAAACACAAAAGTTGAAGACAATTGAAACCGATAAAGAAGATCAGAAAACAACCGAAGATGGAACGATAGATTTTGATACATTTCAAAAAATTGAATTGAGAACCGCCAGAGTGATCGAAGCAGAGAGGGTGGAAGGAGCTGATAAACTTCTGAAGCTGCAGATTGATCTCGGAAGCGAGAAAAGACAGATTGTGGCGGGCGTTGCACAGACCTATACACCTGAAGAGATGATCGGGAAAACACTCATTGTTGTGGCCAATCTCAAACCGGCAGTTATCCGCGGTGTGGAATCGAGGGGAATGCTCCTGGCAGTCAAGACAGAGAAAGGCCATGCGGTTTTAACGACAGAAGATGAAGTGAAACCGGGCATTCGGGTTTCTTGAAGTGTTCAATTTGTTCATAAAGATTTTAAAGGACGGATAAGTGGTTTCCGGGTTACGGACCAGAAAACGGCTGGGCCAGCATTTTTTAAAAGACCGTTCTTTCGCAATACGCCTCGTTGAGTCGATAGGTATCCAGCCAGGCGATCAGATTCTGGAAATCGGTTCCGGTGAGGGAGTATTAACCGAACTGCTTTTAAAAAGTTCGGCCAGGCAAGTCTATGGAATCGAGATAGATAAAAGATTATGTCAATTTGTTAAAGAGAGATTCCGCGGGGAAAAAAGACTTCATCTGATCGAGGGAGATTTTCTCAAATTTAATATCACTTCGATCTGTGAGAAAAAACATGATCTCAGGGTTGCAGGAAATCTTCCTTACTATATTACCTCTCCAATTCTTTTCCACCTCCTTGAGAATCGTTCCTGGATTAAGGACGTTGTTGTTACCGTTCAAAAGGAAGTGGGAGAACGATTGGCCAGTCTGCCGAATAAAAAATCCTATGGAGTGCCCTCCGTTTTTTTTCAAACTTATTGTGATGTGAAATCGCTTTTTCGCATTCCCGGACAGGCATTTTCCCCGGTTCCTGAAGTGGATTCAGTCGTTATACAAATCAAATTTGGAAGTGAATCGAAATATTCAATTAAAGATGAAGATCTTTATAAGAAGATTGTGAAGGGGACTTTCAACCAGCGTAGAAAAATGTTAAAGAATACACTTGCAAGATTGATTGGTGATAACTCGATTTTAGACGGTATTCCCATTGATTTAACGCGGCGGCCCGAATCCCTGTCCGTACCGGAATTTGTCACATTGAGTAATGAAGTTTCAAAACAACTGGGGAAGGAATCTCTTGGAGGAGAAAAAACCTCAAAATAATGAAATCGAAGAAGTGGTGCGTGAGCTTCTTGATAAAAAGGACTGGACCCTTTTAAAGACGGTTCTTATCGACCTCCATCCTGCCGATATCGCGGAATTAATTACCCGTGCGGAGAAAGAAGAGAGACAGAAGATCCTTTCTTTGATTGAAACGGAAACAGTCGCTGAAGTCATTATTGAACTGGATGGATCGGTACAGAAAGAGGTACTTGAGGAGCTGAATGAGAAAGACATGGTCGCGATTATCAAGGCCATGGATTCGGATGATGCGACAGATATTATTGGTGAACTCGAGGAAGATCTTGCTGCCCGCGTGCTGGATGCCATGCCCTGGAAAGAATCCAGGGAAGTGGAAACGCTTCTTCGTCACGACGAAGAGACAGCCGGCGGTATCATGGCCCTTGAATTTGTGGCTGTGGATCAAAACAAGACGGCGGCTGAAGCCCAGGAAGTGCTACGCAGGAAAGCCGACGAAGTGGATGATGTTTACAATATTTATGTCGTGGACAGCAACCGGGTATTGAAAGGCGTGGTATCGCTGAAAGATATGGTTCTGGCCCCTCCGGATGTTAAACTGGATGTGATTATGGAAAAACCGGATGTCACTGTACCCATTGGAATGGATCGGGAGGAAGTGGCCGGACTTTTTCATAAATACGATCTGATCTCGGCGCCTGTTATTGATGAGAACGGCTGCCTTGCCGGCAGGATTACCGTCGATGATATTTTAGATGTTGTGGAAGAAGAGGTCAGCAAAGATATTACCCTTATGGCCGGTATTACGGATGAGGAAATTATAGAAAAATCCGTTCTCAAGATTTCCAGTGTCCGACTACCCTGGCTTTTGGTTGCATTTTTTGGAGAAATGATATCCGCATATATTCTCCATCGGTTTCAGGTTTCCCTGGGACAAATCGTTGCTGCGGCCTTTTTTATTCCTCTCATCATGGCGATGGGCGGCAATACGGGCATACAATCCTCGACCATCGTGATCCGCGGTCTGGCTACCGGAGAAATCAGCCTGAGGGACACGGGTCAGCGTCTTTTGAAAGAAATAGCTGTTGCGGTTTTAAACGGGTTTATCATCGCAATTCTTCTGCTGACGGTTGTTACACTGTGGCTTCATGATCCTAAATTCGGGATGATACTGGGAATTGCGTTAATCATGGTGTTATTCAATGCGGCATTGATGGGAACACTTGTGCCGCTTCTTTTAAAACGGGTAGGTGTTGATCCTGCCATAGCCACCGGACCTTTCATTACCACCTCGAATGATGTGCTGGGTTTGGTTGTCTATTTTAGTCTGGTCACCCTTTTCTTGAAAGTATATTAGATTTCAGATATGGCAATATTGAAAACAGGGGCGGTTGTTTTAAAAGGCTGGAAGATGGGGGAGACTTCGAAGATACTTGCTCTTTACACGCGTGATTTTGGAAAAATAAAAGTGATCGCCAAGGGAGGGCGGGGACCGAAAAGCAAATTTAAAGGCTGCCTGGAACCGTTATCGAGAATCGACATCATCTATTATGATAAAAGGACGCGGGATCTTCAGCTTCTCAGCCAGGCGGATCTGGTCGACCCATATTTAAAAATCATCGGCAGCATTGAACGAACCACTTTATCTCTGGCAGTAACCGAGTTGATCTATCGTGCGGTTTCGGGGGAGGAACCGTTTCCCCAGATCTTCGATCTTCTTATTACCGTGCTCGGTCAAATAGACAAAAGCGGCGGTTTTATAGAAGCCTATTTGTGGTTTTTTGAGAGCCATTTTATAGAGCTGATGGGTTATAAACCGACGTGGGACAACTGTCTGGAATGCCAGTCTTCGCTGGGAACAGACGGTGGTTATTTTCAGCCCGAAAACGGGGGAATGCTCTGTAATAGATGTGGTGCGGTCAAGGGAGGATTGGTTGTCAGCGGGGAAACGCTCGAGATCCTGTACTGGCTGCAAAAAAATACACCCGATGAAGTGGGCCGGCTCAATCCTGAAAATTTACAAAAGGTCGAAATTCGGAAGATGTTTGACCTTTATTTTAAAACTCATATTGAGCACATGCGGAGCTTAAAATCGCTTTCGTTGTATTATAAATTTAATCAACAACACTTATCAAAGTAGCAAAAAGGAGGATCATTGGCAGTTACAATGGAAAAAATCGTTTCTCTTTGTAAAAGAAGAGGATTCATCTTTCAATCCAGTGAAATCTACGGGAAACTGAACGCCTGTTACGACTACGGCCCGCTGGGTGTGGAACTGAAACGAAACGTGAAAGAAACCTGGTGGCGTGCCATGGTTTATGAAAATGAAAATATTGTGGGTCTGGACGCAGCGATTTTAATGCATCCCAAAGTCTGGGAAGCTTCCGGCCATGTTGAAGGATTTCACGATCCGCTGGTCGATTGTAAAAATTGCAAGCAGCGTTTTCGGGAAGATGAAATTGATCCGGAGAAATTGGCCAAGAGACAATGTCCTGTCTGTGGTGCCAAAGATGCACTGACAGAGCCGCGTCAATTCAATCTGATGTTCAAAACACATATGGGGCCGGTTGAAGAGACCGCATCCCAGATTTATTTGCGCCCTGAAACTGCACAGGGCATTTATGTCAACTATAAAAATGTGATGGATTCTTCACGCCTAAAAATTCCCTTTGGAATTGCCCAGATCGGAAAGGCGTTCCGTAATGAGATCACGCCGGGTAATTTCTTATTTCGTACACGGGAATTCGAACAGATGGAAATGCAATATTTTGTCAAGCCCGGTGAAGATGAAGAAGTGTTCGAGCATTGGAAAGCGCGGCGAATGGCGTGGTATGAAAGCATAGGAATTCGAAAAGAGAAATTACGTTTTCATCAGCACGGAAAAGATGAACTGGCCCATTATGCGAAAAAGGCGTTTGATATCCAATATGAATATCCTATCGGCTGGAAGGAATTAGAGGGGATTCACAACCGGACAGATTTCGATCTTTCCAGGCATCAGGAATATTCCGGGAAAGACATGACTTATTTTGATGATGTTTCACGGGAAAGGTATCTACCATACATTATTGAAACTTCAGCCGGATGTGACCGAACACTTTTAACCGTATTGGTTGATGCCTATGACGAAGAACAGCTTGAAAAGGAGACAAGAACCGTCCTGCGGCTGGACCCGAAACTGGCCCCTGTAAAGGCGGCTGTTTTTCCTCTGGTCAATCGGGACGGAATGCCCGAGATCGCGAGAAAAATCACCGAAGATCTGAAGAAAGAATACATTGTTTTTTACGATGAATCCGGTGCAGTGGGACGGCGCTATCGCCGTCAGGATGAGGCCGGAACGCCATTTTGTATTACTGTGGATTCCCAGACCCTGCAGGACGATACGGTTACAATCCGTGAACGGGATTCGATGAAACAGGATCGAATGGCAATGAATGGATTGAGCATTGAACTCAAGAAACGGATCTGCAAAAGTGAATAATAGTAAAAATATTTTTTAATCACGAATGATTATATCATATTATTTTCATAATTATGATTTTTTTCTTGACAAAGCGCCAAAATTTTTGTAAAATTAGTAATATTTAGTGATTTTCAAATATTTAAAAGGGAGGAAAAAATGGCAATTGGAAGAGGAACTGTAAACAAAGTTATTTTGGTAGGGCGCTTGGGAGCAGATCCGCAGCTCAAATATACACCTTCAGGACGTGCTAATGTAAATTTTAATCTTGCCACCAACGCAGTCTGGAAAGATCAGGAAGGGAATCAACAGGAAAAAACAGATTGGCATCGGGTTTCTGCATGGGGCAAGCTTGCCGAGATCATGGGCGAGTGGCTGAAAAAGGGAAGTTATGTGTATATTGAAGGGCGGCTTCAGACCCGTTCGTATGAAGATTCCAACGGCGTGAAGAAATATATTACAGAAGTGGTTGCGACAGATCTGGAGATGCTGGGTAAAAAAGGAGAGGGCGCACCGGCAGAAGCTCCTTCGTCGGAAGAAATGCCGCCACAAGAGAATCCGCAAGAGGGAGGGGAAGACCTTCCATTTTAAGTTATCTTGATGCGTAAAATGAATCCGGGGTAAACACGCCCCGGATTTTTTATTGGAATCATTTACAGCAGCGAGGAAGTGTCTGATGAAAAAAGAGAATGACCTGGATCGGCTGATAGAAAAAGCGAAGGAAGCGAGAAAAAAGGCATATGCCTCCTATTCGAATTTTTTGGTCGGGGCCGCGGTTATCGGTGGAAGTGGTAAAATTTTTACCGGATGCAACATAGAAAATAGTTCGTTCGGACTCACGATTTGTGCCGAAAGAGTGGCGTTGTTTAAAGCGGTCTCCGAGGGCGAAAAAGAGGTAAAAATACTGGCTCTGGTAACAGATACCCAGACTCCTGTTTGGCCGTGTGGCGCCTGTCGTCAAGTGCTTGCAGAATTCGACCGCGAACTTTTAATTGTGTCAAGTAATTTGAAAGGTCAAAAAGAGGAAAAGAAACTTTCTGAAATTTTTCCGGAAGCCTTTGATAAAAGATCTATGAAAAAATAATTTGTCTATTTTTCATTAAATTACTCTCCTGAAAAACTTCAACCTCCAATCCGTTTCCGCATCATCAAATAGTTGTAAAGGGATTTATCGAAATCCTGTGAAGTATCCACAGAGACGTAATCGATTCTATGCAGCCTGCACTCCTGTTTATAGCGATTGAGAAATTGTTCGATATTTGTCTGATATTCTTTTCGAATCTGCCAGGGTTGTGTTAATATTTTTTCACCGGTTTCCATATCAACAAACAGACTGTCACCTTGAAAATCGAAACTTTTTTCGAGCGGATCGAGGATATGAAAAACGATCACTTCGTGTTTCTTATGTCGAAAATGTTTGAGTGCAGAGATGATATTTTTCTGGTTGCCTAAAAGATCCGATAAAATGATGATCAAACCTCGGCGTTTGATGCGTTCGGCCAATTCGTGAAATGTGTTGGCGATCTCTGTATCTCCTCCGCTTTGAAGGCCGTCGAGCTGTTTCAACAAGACATTGAGATAACTGAAGATGGAACGAGGTGGAAAATAATGACGGATTTTCGTGTCGAAGGTCACCAATCCGACAGCATCTCTTTGAATTAGCATGAGATAGGTCAGCGCAGCGGAAAGAAACGACGCGTATCGAAGCTTGGTTAAATCTTTCGAAGTGAAAGCCATCGAGCCGGACGTGTCCAGTAAAATATAGGTTTTTAAATTGGTTTCTTCCTCAAACTGTTTGACATAATACCGTTCGGTTTTTCCCCAAACTTTCCAGTCGATGTGTCTGAGATCGTCTCCCGGTATATAGGGGCGGTGCTCGGAAAATTCCACGGAGAAACCATGATAGGGGCTTTTGTGAAGCCCGGTGATAAATCCCTCGACGACGAGACGCGCCACCAGATCCAGCCGTGACAAACGTGAAACGACTTCCGGGTTCAGATATTTTCGATAATCAACAGATGTTTTCATTGTCAATAGTTTAAAAAATCCGATCTGTTATTCAGAAACTCTTTATAGACACGGTAGTAATCCGTTTCTTCATAATTCATTTTTTTGATCGGAGTCGTATCAAAACTGTAGATTGCCGCTTCCGGACAGGCCAAAAGGATAGGCGAATGGGTAGCGATGATGAATTGGGCGTGTTCCGCTTTTGCCATGTCGTTAAGCAACTTAACCAGTTCGAGCTGGCTTCTGGGAGAAAGAGCGGTTTCGGGTTCATCCATCAGGTAGAGGCCGCGGATCTGATAGCGGCTTTTGAAAAAAGACATCAGCGATTGCCCGTGCGATTGCGTGACGAGGGAATCGCCGCCGAAAAAGTTCAGCACACCGGGATCAGCTGCGGCCCATTCATCCAGAATCTGAGTAAAATGGTTAAACGTCTCCGCACCAAAGAAAGAACCCGGGACCGATCCGTTGTTCCATTCAATCGAAAGGGATTGATATAATTTATTCTCATGCGGATTAAATTTAAACCGTTTTCTGTCGCTCTGTTCCCAGATGTGAATACCGGATCTGCGCGCGATTGCTTTTAACAGGGTGGATTTGCCTGTCCCGTTTTCCCCGACGAAAAAGACAACGGGTTTGGGGAATTCAATTTGTGTAAGGGACTGGATGATATCCAAATTGAAGGGGTAGTACTCCCTTGTGGGAAATTTACTCTGATTCAGGATGATTTTTTTCAGGTGCATTTTGATTTATTCCTGTTTCTGTTATCTGAACATATATTCAATATTTATAGGCTCTATGTTGATACTCCGGAAAATAAAAACCCAAATTTCAAAGACCGCTGCCATAAACAGATCCGCCTTAGGCGGAAAATAACAAATAAATCCCAATTGTGAAAACACAAAGGTACAAGCATAGGTAAGCTTTAATGGTTTCTCCCTTGCTAAACAAAACAGATCGACTCGGTTGCTGAGCAACACAATGATCCTTCGATGTGTTCTGTTTGATATTTTGGACATTATTTTTTATAATTTATTTGTCATTTATGAATTGGGAATTGGAATTTCATGATTATCCACATAAAACAGCATAAAACCTTTTTATATAAAGCGTTTTTTTTATCTTTTCTATAGACATAAGACTTACATTTCGGTGGTTAACAGTTTATCTATAATATCGATGGCAGTGATGCCGTCGGCTTCCGCATTAAAGTTACTTACAATACGATGACGAAGAACCG
>Ga0315542_1001489_pt1 | contig 14611 bp, 12 predicted proteins | sample SalMarSW160120MG_FD_202541 | JGI IMG/M metagenome (GOLD analysis project Ga0315542, IMG submission 202541) | Salt marsh sediment microbial communities from the Plum Island Ecosystem LTER, Massachusetts, United States - Salt Marsh Sediment SW1601-20 ...
CTTGATCAGGAAGTCCAGGCAGTCATGAAACGATTTGAGCGCACCGGAAGAGGCGTAGGAACTGCGCAGCTTTCTCAACTCGAACCACGGGTTCTGGAAGGCCTTATCGACCGGGAACTCCTTTTTCAGGAGGCCGAGCAAGCCGGTATGCGTGTTGACGATAAGACGGTGGACGCTCAGTTGGGAAAACTCAAGAAACGCTTCCCCGATGAGGCGGCCTACAAGAAGGCCTTGGAGCAGATGCACCTGTCCGAACAGGATGTCCGCCTGCAGATCAGACGGGGAATGACCATCCAGCGATGGATCGACAGTAAATTTGTCCAGAGCATCTCCATACCGGAACAGGAGGTCAAGGCTTACTACGATTCCCATCCGAAGATGTTCCAGAGGCCCGAAGAGGTGCGGGCCAGTCACATCCTGATCAAGGTCGATGCCAAGGCTGATGAGAAAACGAAGCTCAAAGCCCGGAAAGATCTCGAGGAAATTCAGAAAAAACTCTTGGAAGGAGAAGACTTCGCAAAGCTTGCCAAGAAATATTCTCAGGGTCCCAGCGCTGCCAAGGGAGGAGACCTCGGCTATTTTCGCAGAGGGCAGATGGTGCCTCCTTTTGAAAAGGCCGCGTTTGCCTTGAAACCGGGAGAGGTGAGCGACATCGTGGTGACCCGTTTCGGGTATCACCTGATCAAAGTCACCGATATAAAACCGGCAAAAACCTTTCCTTATCCGGAAGTGAAGGAAAAGCTGACGGATTTCCTGAAAAAGGACAAAATCAGGAAGGCCATTGATGCGCACGTGAAAGAACTCAGGAAGGGAGCCAAAGTGGAACGATTCCTGGTACCAAAGAGTCACGGATAGCCCATATCTATTTTTTTTGCTTGACCTTTTGGAAAATTATTGCTTAAGTGCATGGAAAATGGGGCCCGGCTACCCCTGCGGGTCGATTTTACTCTGTTAGAACACGCGTTTGTGCCAGAGTGGCGACCATGGGCTTGGGACCGGATGAGCATTTTGAAAGGAGGTTAGCACTTTGGCAAACGGCACAGTAAAATGGTTCAGCGACAAGAAAGGGTATGGTTTTATCGAGCAGGAAGATGGTCCGGACATCTTCGTGCATTATTCGTCCATCAATGGCACCGGGTTCAAAACACTGGCCGAAGGGGATAGGGTCACGTTTGACGTGGAGGAAAGTGACCGGGGCCCCGTGGCCAAGAACGTCACCAAAATGTAATACATAACCTCTTCATGGAGGCATTTCACCGGAGCGGGGACGGTGAAGTGCCTTTTTTTATTGCTCAAAATCCCCGTGATGTGGGAGACAAACGACCTTTCACCATACGCCCTGCGCCTTACGCCTCCAACGCCTCTCTGCATGCGGCAATGAGCCGTTCCACCCCCGGTTCACCCTCACACATATCGAAACACGAAAGAGCTTCCGCAAAGCGGCCCAGGTTCATACGGCTGATTCCCAGGCACAAGCGGAGCTGTCGACTCCCGGGGAAATGCCGGAGTCCTTCCAGGAGAATCCGGGCAGACAATTCGTAATCCCGCTTCTTCTGCTGCAGGATTCCGAGTCCAAGGTAGGCGCGATGGTCCGGGTGATACCGGAGGGCCTTCGTGTACAATTCCTCGGCCAGGAGATCCTTGTCTTTGATTCCCTCTATGCGGGCATAATCTCCATGAGTGAACGTCATGGCGAGTCTTGAACAGAAGTCAGCGTGCAAGGGATAGAGGCCTTCTTCGTCCACCAGATCGATGGAGTCTGCGAACTCCGGCAGTGCACCGTAAAACGATTCCCTGAGCATTTTGCCGTAGGCCAGGACCTGTTCCTGCGTCAGGCTGGAGTCCGTTTCGAAATACATGATATCCTCAATTCTCTCCAACCAGATGTCATCCGTCGCTCCGGTCGCTTCTTTGTAGGTCTCGTAGAGGGCCGTGCCTGGAAAGATATCGAGGATATAAAAAATAGCACTCAGGGGTTTGATCCTGAGCATCAGATCGATCGTCTCCTGGATTGTTTCTGACGTTTCCCCAGGGTTGCCGTAAATGAAATAGGACCGTGCCATTATTCCCATCCTGGTGGTGCTCGAAAACGCGTTCAGAATCTGGGACGACTTGATCTTTTTGTTGAGAAGGCCCCGGATCTTTTCCGAACCGCTCTCAACGCCGTAACTCACCTGCACGCAGCCCGCTTTTCTCATCCAGGAAAGGACCTCATCGTCCGCATCGCTTACCCGTGAAATAGCGACCCAGGTGATAGCGAGGCCTCTCCTGATGATCTCCCGGCATATTTCGATGACCCTCTCCCTCTTCATGGTGAAGGTGTCGTCGGAAACGTAAAAGAACGAGACCCCTTTTTGGTGGAGCATTTCCAATTGGGTTACGAAGTAATCCACCGAATGGAATCGGACCTTGCGTCCCCAGAATGAAGGAGAACCGCAAAAGACACATTCCCATGGGCATCCCCGGGAGGAGATCACGTGCTGAAAGGTAAAGTATTTCGCGGGATTTGGAAGGTCATCGATGTTCTGGAGAAAGGCCTCCGGCTGATTTCTGCTGATATTCCTGCCTGTCCGATAGGCGATCCCTGGAATGTCTTCCAGGTCCTTTTCTGCTCCGCCATTTTCGATCCATTTTGCCAGGAGCAGGAACGGCCTTTCTCCTTCTCCCAGCACCACAAAATCCACCTCTGGAAAATGCGCGAGAAAATGCCTCCAGAGAAAAGAAGGACTGATCCCGCCGAAAACGACCTTTATATTCGGATTCTCTCCCTTGGCCAGGCGGGCTATCTCGATTGCTCCCCATCGGTTGGCCTGCAGGACAGAGAACCCCAGTACATCCGGGGTCCTTTCCCTGATGACCTTCTTAATGGCTGACGGATCATTGTTCAGCGCGTGCCAGTTGAGGAGTTCCACGTCATATCCATGTTCCTTCAACATAGCCCCCACATAATGGATGCCGATGGGCATCGCGCCCAGGTCTTCCTCGTGGATGCGTTTTTCGAGGAAATAGGGGTAGATGAGTAAGATCTTCATGGCGCCTATTTAAGCATACTTTCCGGGGAACAGCTTGAAATTCCTTACCATTTGAGCGACGGCTTCCATCCGGAGAGGCTCGAGGAAGGTTTCATAAATCCGGTCCTTCTCCGGTAAAGGTCTTCCCAGGATTTTTTTCTCGAGCAGCGCAAGGGCCTCAATGGATTTGTCGCACACCGGGTATCCGTGATCATCCGTGTACACTGACTTGTCGAGAGTAACGGGCGAGACATTGTTGATATCCACCAATTTCAGCCTGCCGTCCCCGGTCAGAATAAGGTTCCCGATCCCGGCCAGGTCTGGAATATGCCCTGCCTGGCCGATCATTTTCTTCACCCTGCTGACAAAAGACTCCACCTGACTCCTGACGTTTTCGATCCGTTTCGGCGGGTCAGCCTTCTTCCGGCCGGCAGGCGTGGGAGAGGCGCGCTGCATCATGTCCGCCAGGGCCCGGTCGTCAAGAGGTCCCCAGGGATTCAGGATTTCCCCGTTTACATACTCCTGCAGGCCGCACAGTAAGATTTCCCTGCTTTTTCCGAGCCGGTAGGTCACAAGGAACTCGTTTGATCTGGCAATATGGGCAGGAGCGAGGTAGCGCATGATGAGCTTGACTCGCGCGATTTCTTCCAGTGCTTCCTCAAGATTCCCGAAACGAGCCCTGAACAGCCTGAGCATCTTGAGGGGTCTCGCCCGGGGAAAAGACAGGTAATCACCGATTCTTATTCCCCTGGCTTCTATCTCCACGTCCCCGGGGTCCAATACCTCGAAAAGATGAGATCGAAGTCCTGTGCGGTAGTGTCTCCTGAAGAGGTATCTTGAGGGATGCCTGATAAAGTTCAAGGCCACAACATCCGCGACTTCGATATACGGTTTATCCCTGATGTCTTTCGGAGTCAAGATTCGCCAACGGTTTCGCTGTCTTCTACTTTTCCTTCCAGACAGGCTTTCTTTTTTCGAGAAAGGCATTCACTCCCTCTTGGGCGTCTTCCGTAACGCAGAGGGCCGCAAATTTTTCATTTGAATATTCAAGGGCCTTCGAATACTCCATGTCGGACATGCCATAGAAGGTCTGTTTGCCCATCTGGAGAGCGATGGGGCTCTTGGAAGCCAGCCTTTTTGCCAGATCCATGGTCGTCTTGTCCAGTTCATCTTCAGGGACCACCTTGTTCACGAGCCCCCATTGTTCTGCCGTCCGTGCGTCGATCATGTCGCCGGTCAGGACCATCTCCAGGCATCTCTTCCTGCCCAGGGATCGAGACATGGGCACGGCCGGGCCCATGCAGAAAAGGCCAACATTGATTGCCGTGGCCCCTATTTTCATCCCTTCTGAGACCACAGCGAGGTCACATGCGGCGATCAGGCCCGCGCCGTTTGCCACGGCAAAACCCTTCGCGGATGCTATTACCGGCTTCTTCATGTATGAAATCACCTGATTCATCTGTTCCATCTGGCTGATCCACTGGTAATATTCCCGCTGGGATTTGCCGAAAAATTCGGATATATCGATACCGGCCGAAAAGGCCTTTCCCTCTCCTCTGACGACAATAACCCGGACTTCCTGGGTATTCTCAAGCTGGATCAGCGCCTGGTTCAATTCACGGGCAAGCTCGGAGCTGAACGTATTCAACTGTTCCGGCCGGTTCAGGCTGATGATGCCGACATGCCCGTCCTGGTCTATCAAGATTGTGTTGTATGCCATGATGACCTCCTTGTATGTGACTGTGTGAGCAAAAAATACCGCACGCCATTGTTTTTAACATATCTTTCCATCTCTGGTAAGTCTTTTTGGCAGAGGAAAAGGGGGCTTGCAGACATCCTGCGAAGTTATCCGCCTATGAAGAGCGGGACATGAGGAACAATCTTCGGTATCAGGAGATGTGGCAGCGTCAAAGAAAGGGGAGGAAAAAAGGTTGCCAGTTGTCGGAGACACGGCAAGGATGCCCGGAGAATTCATTCATGATGAATCGTCAGCATATACTCGCGGCAGTCTTGGGGACATCCGTGTGACGATTTCGTAAGAGATGGTCCCTGCTTTTCCCGCCACCTCGTCGGCCGAGATGCAGGCTTCTTGCTGAGAACCCAGAAAAACGACTTCATCTCCCACTGCAACACCATCGAGACCGGTCAAATCCACCATGAACTGATCCATGCATACCCTGCCGGCAATAGGGCAGCGCTTCCCCTTGACAAGAACATCTCCATTGTTGGAAAGGACCCGGGGAATACCGTCGGCGTATCCCATGGGCACTGTTCCGATTCGGGACTTACACCTGGTGGTGAACGTACATCCGTAGCTTAGCGGAGTCCCTTCCGGGACCTCCTTGACCTGGACCAGTCTTGCCTTGACCTGCATGGCAGGGAGCAGGTCTATTTTTGGACGGGCCGCCATCTGGACATCCGGGTACAGTCCGTAAAGAGAAATGCCTATACGGACCAGGTCCAGATGCATGGCGGGAAAATTGATGGTTGCGGCGCTGTTGGCCAGGTGCTTGAGTGGAAAGCTGATCCCGGCCTGCTCCAGATCACCGATGCACTGCCGGAAACGGGCGAATTGGACATCGGCAAAATCGTTCAGTGGATCATCTGCCCAGGCCAGGTGGCTGAAAATGCCTTCAACGATCAGGTTCGGCAGTTTGGCGATCCGATCGATTTCCTGCACTGCCTGCATCCCCGGCTGGAGCCCGATTCGTCCCATTCCGGTGTCTATCTTTATGTGTACCCGTGCTGATTTTCCTGTTTCCCTGGCGCGCCGCTCAAGCAGAGCGGCTTGGGAATAGTCATAGATGATCGGGGTCAGCCCGTAGTGCAGGACCAGGGGAAAATCATCTTCCCATGTGCAGCCGAGAATAAGGATGGGTTCGTCGAAGCCGTTTTCCCTGAGTTCAACACCCTCTTGAAGCAGTGCTACTCCAAAGCATTTGATACCTTCTTCTCTTAAGGCGCCGGCGACGCGCACGGCCCCATGGCCGTACGCATCCGCCTTGACAATCGCCATGATATCAGCTTCATGCGAGAGAATCTGCCTGAAAGCGGCAATATTATGCCGTATGGCAGGCAGGCTGATTTCAATCCACGCCGGTCGCAATGAGTACCTCCATGTATCTCCAATAAGACGTCATCTCACCCGACCGGCTGGAGCCAGTCCCTAAAACGTTCGTCGCGCGAATTGCAGATATCGTCCATAAGCCGTCGCAATTGTTGCGTAACCGGCCCGGGAACCCCGGCCAGAACCCTGTCTTCAATCCTCTTCACGGGGAGTATTTTTGCTCCTGTGTGAGAGACGAATACTTCGTCCGCTGACAACAATTCCACCGGCGTTATCTGTTCCTCGGACGTTTCTATGCCGGCAACGGGTGCCGCTTCGAGGATGGACATCCTGGTGATGCTGGCGAGGATATTTCCCCGTCGGGGAGTTTTGAGAACGCCGTCCTTCACCATAAAAATCGATTCAATGGAGCCTTCCGCCACGTAGCCGTCCGTAGTCAAAAGGATACCCACATCGAATCCCCGGGCCCTGGAGTCTTTTCGAGCGAGCATCCCGTTCAGATAATTGGAGCATGCTTTTGCCTCGACGGGTACAGTCGCAGGATGAATCTTGCGCCACTTGGCAAAGCATATGTCGATCGGCGTCGACTCATCCAGACCCAGATCATCGACCGCCGGGACGGCACACACGGCCACGTCAAGCCTGGAATCCAGGACCAGGGATATGACAGCCTGCTCGCCGTAGTAGGCCAGAATCTTGATAAGACCACGGCCGATGTTGTTCGCCTTGACCGATTCCGCCACAGCTTCCGTCAACTGGTCTTCGCCATAAGCCATTTCCATCCGCAGAAGCTCGGCGCTGCGGAAAAGACGTTCCAGGTGTTTATCCATCCTGAAAGCGACAGGCCCCTTTGGACCGGGATGGATTCCAAAAACGTCAAAGATCGCCGAGCCGCGGCTGAAACCATGCGACAGCACATGCACATTGGCCTCGTCCCAGGGTACCATTCTCCCATTCATCCAGATTTGCAGGGCTTCAAACATATAGTTTCTCCTTTCGGTTTTCTGAGCGGGAAGGTATCAGAAAGTCACCTGGGCGCAAGTCATATCCAATGCATCCGCCACCGCCGGATAACAGACCTGGCCGTCGACGACATTCAGTCCTTTTCTCAGGGCCGGGTCTTCTGCCAGCGCCTTCTCCACCCCTTTGGTGGCGATCGCAAGGCCGTAGGTGAGCGTAACATTGGTGAGCGCTATGGTCGAAGTACGCGGCACCGCGCCGGGCATGTTGGCCACACAGTAATGCACGACTCCTTCCTCCATAAAAGTGGGATCCTCATGGGTAGTGGGATGGGAAGTCTCGCAGCAGCCTCCCTGATCAACGGATATGTCTACGATCGCGGAACCAGGCATCATCCGGCGGACTATGTGCCGGGTAATCAGTTTGGGCGCCTTTGCTCCGGGAATCAGGACCGAACCGATGACCAGATGGCTGTTGGTGCACTCTTCCTCGATGTTGGCCGGGTTGGACATAATCGTAACCAGGCGTGAGTCGGTAATGTCCTCCAGGTACCGGAGCCTGAGCGGGTTGTTGTCGAGAATGGAGACCTGGGCCCCGATGCCGACGGCGACTACCGCCGCAGACAGTCCCGCCACACCTCCGCCGATGATTGTTACTCGTGCGGGCCTCACCCCGGACACGCCGGAAAGGAGAATTCCCATACCCCCGTTCTTGGCCTCGAGGCTGAAAGCACCCATTTGGATAGAGAGCCGTCCCGCTACCTCGCTCATGGGAGACAAAAGCGGCAGAGAGCCGTCATCCAACTGGACGGTCTCGTAAGCTATTCCGAGAATCTTTCTATCGAGAAGTTTCTGTGTCAATTCCCGATCTGCAGCCAGGTGAAGATACGTGTAAAGGATCTGGCCCGGTCTCATCCGGTCAAATTCCGGGCCTATGGGTTCCTTCACCTTGATAATCATGTCCGACTCCCCCCAGACGTCGTCCGCGTTATCCAGAATCCTTGCGCCGGCCTTGGTGAATTCCTCATCCTTGAACCCGGATCCCAGTCCTGCGCTCTTTTCAACAAATACCCGATGATTGTGGTCGATGAAGGCCTTCACCCCGGCCGGAGTGGCAGCAACCCTTTTTTCCGCCTGCTTGATTTCTTTCGGTATCCCAATTTTCATGGGTCTTCCTCCCTTTGCATGACTGCCTTAAAAAGTATTTAGAAGTAGGCTGCGTTATGTGTTGATATTCGAAAGGTCTGCCGCAAGAACTAATCCTTCTTCTCTGCCAGGGCGGTGTTTCTCACGTGCTTATCGTCGGGATACAGGCATTCCTCGTCCGCATGCGACTCCATCGCCTGGTCGATTGCATCGGAATCGCCGGACTTTATGGCAGACAAAAGAATGCGGTTTGATTGCAGCAGTCCCTTTGGTCCCTCAGGGAAAAGATCCTCCAGCAAGGTATTATAACCCTTCAAAAGGATATCATGAAACATATTCCAGATAATATAGAAAACGCTGTTCCCGGAAGCAAGCGCGAGTTTCTGGTGAAATTCGACGGCGATCGGAAAATAGGAATGGATGTCGGGCCCGCAGCGTTCCATTTGCCGGATGAGATTTTCCAGGTCTTCCAGATCCTTTTCGGTGGCATTCCGGGCCGCTGAATGGGCAATACCCAGCTCGACGTACTTTCTCACTTCCCAGACATTTTGAATCGATTGGGCATCCATGCGGATGAGGTATGCCAGATGTTCGCGGATGGTGTCGAGGTACTGTGTTATGTCAACTTTTCTGACGGTGGAACCTCTGATGCCGGCATTGATATCAATGAGGCCCATGACATGCAGGATCCGCAATGCTTCCCGTATGGTAGGCCTTCCCACGCCGAACATTTCACCCAATTCACGTTCCGAAGGGAGGCTGTCACCCGGTTCCAGGAGGCCGTCAAAGATTGCCTGCTTGATCTGGTCTGCAACCTTTTCAAAGAGACGGGCACGCTGAACCTGTTTAAACGGCAGCTTTTTCGCCATGATCGACCCTGCTGGTTGTAGTGTTTGATAATGGTATTACCATAAGGCAATAAGACAGTCAACTGGAAATGTTCCCGATGTCTATGGCTCTTGGTCTGTTGGCGGAAACGGTATTTGCTCTTTATCAAGTAATACAAATAGTGTATAGTGATCTCTCTTTGATCCAAGAGGTATGGAAACTATGCTGGAATCAAGAAGGGAGTGCTTCGGCATCCTGGACCGGGTCTTTCCTGTGGGAGAGAGCGGTATGAGGGAAGTGATGTCCGGGTGCTTTGAATGCGATGACAAGGTGGAATGCCTGAGAGCGGCTCTGGCTACTTCTGAAGGATTTGACTTCAGAGAAGATCTTCTGAAAAAGAGGAGCGCCGGCGGATTTATCGGCGTCATCAGACGCTGGAGCGAGAAGAAGACGCTCAGCCGTCTCATGGAGAAGGAGAGAGAGAAGAAGAGATGATCATAGAAATCACGTGTCCCTTCTGTCAGCTTTCAAAGCATGTGCCAAGCGAGAAGATTCCTGATGCAGTGAAATGGGTAACCTGTCCCCGGTGCCGCCAGCGATTCGAATTCAACAAGAAAGAGGCAGAGAGGGCTTTCAGCGTGCCGGTCCTTCCCCAGGAGATTCCGTACCAGTCTGAACGGGAAGAAGAGAAAGAGGAAACCGAAACAGCTCCCTCCCGTGGCGGCTCCCCATGGGAAAACCGCTCCGAGATCGGCCTGTGGCAGGGTATTTTCCAGACATGCAAGGCAGTCCTGTTTTCTCCTGAGAGGCTGTTCAAGGACCTGACCTATGAAGGGGGTAAAATGGAGCCGCTTGCATTCGGCCTCCTCACGGGCTCCATCGGGAGTATGCTCGGATTCTTCTGGCAGAGCCTAATTCCCGGGGGGCTGCTTCTCCTGGGGCATTCCTTCTTGTCACAGTTTGCCATAGGACTGATAGTCCTCTTTGTATTGGCCGTCATTCCTCTGATGATTGCGGTCGGAATCTTTGTCTACAGCGGAATCCTGCACCTGCTGCTCCTCATTGTAGGGGGGGCAAATAACGGTTTTGAAGCTACCTTCAGGGTGGTTGCCTACTCCCAGGCGGCCCAGATATTGGGAATCATCCCCTTTGTCGGAGGCTGGATCGGCGGAATCTGGCAACTCATTATCCAGGTTATTGGAATCAGAGAGATTCACGAGACATCCTACCTGAGGGTTATTCTGGCCTTTGTCATCCCTTTGGTCGTAGGGATTCTGTTCTTATTAGCAGTGATCATCCCTCTGGCAATCTTTGTTTTTCATCATCCCCTGGGACAAATCTGGTCGTGAGCGATGCCGATTAAAGGATGAAGGCGGTGATTTCTGTTCTGAAACTGGTTGGGAATGAAGTCTTTCTGCAAAACCTGGTGAGAGGATTATCAACACCTTTTCTTGTTGTCTTTGTCGTGGCCTCGCTTTTTATCCTGTCCAAAGGCGCGGATTTCCTGGTTGATGGCGTTGTGTCCCTTGCAAGGCGGACCGGGATTCCACGGATCATAATCGGGGCCACCATTGTCTCACTCGGGACGACGACGCCGGAGGCCTTTGTTTCCGTCATGGCGGCGTGGATGGGCAACCCCGGTCTCGCCCTCGGGAACGGGGTAGGATCCATCATTGCGGATACAGGCCTGATTTTTGGTCTTAGTTGCGTGCTCGTGCCCATGCCGGTGAACCGATTCGTGCTCAATCGGACCGGCTGGGTACAGGTGGGATCAGCCACCCTGCTGGTGATCGTTTCCGTCGCAAGTCTTGTCACCGGTGAAACAGGCCCTGTCCTGGGGAGAGGTGTCGGACTCCTTTTCCTCATATTGCTCGCCGCGTATCTGTTCGTAACCTATTTGTGGGCAAAAGAGGGCACCGCAGGAGTCGGGGAAGAGGCAGACACCTCCCATATGATCGGCCTGACCAGGACCTGGCTTATGATCCTGGGCGGACTTGCAGCAGTGATCGTGGGGGCAAGGACCTTGATACCTTGTGCCACGGAAATTGCCCGCAGACTGGCGGTGCCGGAAGATGTCATCGCCGCCACGATGGTAGCGCTGGGCACCTCTCTTCCGGAACTGGTGACGGCCATTTCGGCCATCCGGAAAGGGCATCCTGAAATCACGGTAGGGAACATCGTGGGCGCCGACGTGCTGAACTGCCTCTTCGTGATCGGGGCCTCGGCCGTTGCCAGACCCCTCCAGATACCGGGAAATTTTTACACGTTTCATTTCCCGGCCATGCTGATCATCCTCTACTCGTTCAGGGGATTTATTTTCATGAATCACTCCGGACGGTTCAGGAGATGGCAGGGGATCTGGCTCCTGGGTATCTATGTGTGCTATGTGGTTCTCCAGTATGTCCTTAATATCGGCACAGGGGGGGTATGAAAAGCATCATATATGAAGAAGTCCTGAATCCTTCCCAGCTCGAGGCGGTCATGACCGAAAAGGGACCGCTCCTGGTCATCGCGGGCGCAGGAAGTGGAAAGACGCGAACGCTTGTCTACCGGGTGGCCCGGCTGGTGGAAATCGGGGTGGATCCGGAAAATATTCTCCTCCTTACGTTCACCAGGAAGGCCGCCGGGGAGATGCTGGAACGGGCGGCCGGGCTTTCGGATGCCAGGTGCAGGTTTGTCTCGGGCGGGACTTTCCACTCCCTTGCGAACAGGGTTCTGCGCAGATACGCAGGCATGCTGGGCTTTGATCGGGCATTCACGATCCTGGACCGCTCGGACATGGAAGAAGCGATTCGGTCTCTGCTCCAGGAAAACCAGATGAACAGGGGTGTTGGAAGGTTTCCGAAGACCGGCACGCTGGCCAACATCCTGAGCAAGGCCGCCAACTTCGGCGGTTCACTTGAAACATGCATGGAAGAGGAATACTTTCAATTCCTTCCGGTCCTCGACCAGGTGGACAGACTTCGGCAACTGTATGCCGAGTATAAGAAAAATCATTCCATGATGGATTACGACGACCTGATCATCTTTTTTCGCCGACTCCTGGAGCGTGAAGAATCCGTCAGAAAAGAACTGGGTGAGCAGTACAGCCATATCATGGTGGATGAGTATCAGGATACCAATACTATCCAGGCCGACATCGTGAAATGGCTGGGTTCTGAGCACCAAAACGTCATGGTCGTGGGCGATGACAGCCAGTCCATCTACTCCTTTCGCGGCGCGAATTACCGGAACATGTTTGAGTTTCCGTCGTTCTTTCCCGGGGCGCGAATCATCAAACTGGAAGAGAACTATCGTTCCACGCAACCCATTCTGACCTTTACGAATGCACTCATGGCACAGGCCGGCGAAAAATATACCAAGTGTCTTTTCACCAGAAGAGGCGGGGGGGACAAACCGAAGGTCGTCAATACGAGGACAGATCCGGACCAGGCCCGGTACGTATCCGGGTTTATCAGGGAGCAGCTGGACCGGGGAAGGTCCCTTTCCGATTTTGCGGTTCTTTTCCGGGCGGGATATCATTCTTTCGAATTGGAAGTGGAACTGGCTCGTCTTTCTATTCCCTACGTCAAATACGGCGGGTTCAAGTTTCTGGAATCCGGCCACATAAAGGATCTTCTCGCACATCTCCGAGTCATTGCAAACCGGAACGACCCGGTCAGTTGGGGGAGAATCCTCCGGCTCCTGAAAAATGTCGGTCATGCCAAGAGCAATGCCATCATTCGGTGGATGAAAGACGAGGGGAAGGGGCCTGATCAGCTTGGGGAGTGGCCCTCCGGCGGGAAGGGCATGGAAGGCCTCAAGACTCTGGGCGAACTCCTGCGCATGCTTTCGTCAAAAGATATCGTACTGAAGACAGCCGTTGAAAAGGTGATCGAGTACTACACGCCCATTCTGGAGACAAAATTTGATGATTTCCCAAGGCGGGCAAAAGAACTGGAACAACTGATTCAAATGGCAGAGCGCTACAAGGGGATCCGGCCTTTTCTGGATGACCTCACACTTGAACCGCCGACGAGTTCAGCCGATCTGAACGGGAAACCCCAGGAGGAACGGCTCACTCTCTCCACGGTACATTCGGCCAAAGGACTGGAGTGGCCGGTGGTTTTCATCATCTGGCTCATGGAGGGCCGTTTTCCCCCTGCCCGGGCTTATCAAAATGACGAGGCCCTGGAGGAGGAGCGCAGGCTCCTGTACGTTGCGGCCACGAGGGCAAAAGACCAGCTGATTCTCTGTTATCCCGCTCAGGAATCGATCGCTTCCTGGCAGACGGCGGGGTACGGTCTGAGAAACGGACTGACCTCTTTCATCCAGGCCCTTCCCGCAGAGGTGGTTTCTTTCGAGTCGGCGAATACCTGCCTGCAGTCAGGACCTCCCCGGAAGAGATGGGTGCAGCCGAAAGGGGATTCAGAGACGAAAGGGGGAAATCATGGCTTTCGCCAGGGGGATAAGGTGAGACATCCTGCGTTCGGACCAGGGGTGGTGTCCAGGTTCCCGGATACGGACAAGGTGGAAGTGTTTTTTCGGAACGTGGGACGAAAGCTCCTTCACCTGGAGTATACGACTCTGGAAAAGGTATGAAAGGCCGGTGTGTTCAACGGCGAGTGTTGAAACTGCGTGCGCATGAACGGAGGTTTCGGAGACGGATAACCTGGGATACGGCGATGCGGTAAAATATTTGTACAGCCTCCAGAAGTTCGGCATCAAGTTCGGGCTGTCAAAGACTGCGAATCTCCTGGAGGCCTTTGGCAATCCACAGAGAGGAGAAAATTATATCCACATTGCGGGCACCAATGGGAAGGGATCGGTGTCCGCCTTTCTTGCCTCCATCCTGGGGGGGGCGGGATTCAGGGTGGGAGTCTACACCTCTCCCCATCTCCTGCGGTTTACCGAGCGTTTCCGGATCAACAACCATGAGATGCCCAGGGAATCCGCGGTGCAGCTCATCAACGAGCTGAGGAAGGCGGTGGTCGAAAGCGAACCCCCCACTTTTTTCGAGGCAACCACTGCTATGGCACTGGTCTACTTCGCCCGTGAAAAGACAGACCTGGCAATCATGGAAGTGGGCATGGGGGGACGGCTGGACGCCACGAACGTTATCCATCCCCTGGTTTCGGTGATTACCAATATATCTCTTGAGCATCAGGATTTTCTGGGTACGAGCATCAGGGAGATCGCCGGGGAGAAGGCAGGGATTATCAAGGAGGGAGTGGATCTGGTCACGGGCGTAAGAAGACCGCAGGTCATAGAGCAGTATAGGCGCCTCTGCCGGGGGAAGGAGGCCCCCCTATGGAGAATCGGAGAGAAGATCCGGTATCGCATGACATCTTCGGGCCTGCACTACCAGGGAATCGACCGCAGGATGAACAGGCTGCAGCTGGGATTGAAGGGCCATTTTCAGGCGAGGAATGCAGTCCTTGCGCTGGCTGTGACGGAATTGCTTCGGAGAAGAGGGTTTTCCGTGTCCGAATATCAGATGCGCACGGGCTTGAAGAAGGTGGACTGGCCGGGCAGGATGCAAGTGGTATCAAGGAACCCGGAAGTCCTGCTGGACGGCGCCCATAACCCTGGGGCGGCCAAGGCACTGGCGAGCGCCGTCA
>Ga0315542_1001491_pt1 | contig 14606 bp, 11 predicted proteins | sample SalMarSW160120MG_FD_202541 | JGI IMG/M metagenome (GOLD analysis project Ga0315542, IMG submission 202541) | Salt marsh sediment microbial communities from the Plum Island Ecosystem LTER, Massachusetts, United States - Salt Marsh Sediment SW1601-20 ...
TCTCCTGAAGTTGAAGGTGTGACTGGTAAGTACTTTGTAAAATGTAAACCCGTGAGATCTTCAAACGCTTCATATGATCTGGAAGCCCAAAAACGGTTATGGCAATTAAGCGAGCATGTATTTAAACAAGAAGAGCCTTTATTGACTCATTAGAGCTAAGTCATCAAAGATGATAGATTTTCTCATTTTTTTACATTTTTTTTAGGATCGTTTCTATGTATATGGTAATTCTCATTACTTTGAAGAAATCTAGTTTTAAGCAAAATTTTTGATTAAATCATTGTCAGAGTAAAACTCAAGAGAGATTTACCCCAAAGTTTTTACCGAGCGAAATATCATTTATATAATTTGAACAGGAATATATTATTTAAAATATCGAGAAATAAATTAAATAATCTTGTAGAACGGTAAAGTGAACGGGAAATAAAAAAGAGTGAATAAAATGGTTATTATTATGTTTGGTAAAAGATTTCTCGCTTTAATGAAAACATAATCCATTATGAAGTGGTAACCCAAGATAATTAATATTGGAAATAATAGAGAGAGAAATGTGAATAAATCATAATTAATTATGAAGGGGAATGTAATAATGATACCATTAACAAAAAAATAATAGATGAAAATAATAGGTAAATGCAATAAAATGGCATATCTAATTTTGAATTTGGTTGTTAAAATATTTAAAATAATTCCGCGGTATGTAATTTCTAACCAAATACCGACATTTATGATATTAAAAAGATAAGAAAATTCGTAATAATAGTAGTCTGGATACCAATATCCGGAAGAAAAATTGAAAAAGAACATCATAATTATTATCGCCACAAGACCAAAAAGAATATAACGCAAATTTGCATAAATTGGTTTAATCCAGCTTAAACCAATATCATCAAGAAATGGGCTTATCTTCTTTCTTCCATAAGGAATTCCTAACTTTTTAGGCACAAAGACAAAATAGATCAATATAAAAACAATATTATTGAGGATGAGGGGTCCATAATAATAAGCCAGAAATAGCAGAAAAGCCATATACCCATAATCAGCAAGCCTATATATAACTGGTTGAGCTATAATTGAATGCAAGAATTCTGTTATAAAATTGCTTATTAAATTAAAAATAAAATCAAATAAGAGTATCATAAGCACAGAAACCCAAGGATGTCTCGAAAAGAAAGTGGAATTTATTATCTTTCTTAATCCCGTTCCTGTAAAAGAATCCTCAGATTGATTTCTTTGAATTTTTATGATTGGAAGAATTTTGTTAAAAAAAAGGAAACTAAATGCATATCCTACAAATAATATTAAGCATATGAAATAGCTTAAAAACATTTCAAATGGTGATGCATAAAGAAGTAGTAGAGTCGAAACTGATATAATCCATAAACATAAACTTAATGGGACAAAAAGAATAATGATCCATCTAAATACGCTTTTTCCGCTCAAGTCACTCACGATATAGGTTTTATTCCGTTTTCCAAAAAAATAGACGCTCATTTCAAATGAAAGAAACAAAAATAACCATGCGAAAGGAAGGGAGGCAATGATTCCGGAAAAAAAAATAAAAAAACGGGGATTTATGATAAATAAGAGGGTAGGAGATATGACAGCACAGGTTAGTACCAGAAACATTATTAAAAGTTTTGCCTTGGCTTGTTCTCTAGGCATTATTGGTAATGATTCTAATATTGAATGACCACTAGCATCCAAGTTTAATAAACTAAATACTATTATACCACTTAGAATTGGTGTAATTAGTAAGTATGATAACCACGTTTTAAGAATCTGGAACTCAATAGGATCACTAACGCTGACCCTAGGCAAGTTCAAATAGACTGCAAAAATAAATGAAAAAATGATGGGTGATATGAGTGAGAGAAATACTTTTAAATCTCTGGTTGCTGATAGTAAATCTTTTCTTAAGAAAGCTCTAAAAGTTGATGTTGGCTTAAGAATAAGCTTTTCCTTTATACTTTCGAGAAAATTTTCTTTATGTTTATATATGGGCTCAGATTGTATTACTTTATTGATAGATCTGAATGCTCTCTTTAATGTCCAATAAAAGAATAAAACCAACAATCCTATACCAATAAAAGTGCTTATAATGAGTTGTATCCCTGGATTTGTTGGTGAAAACATGAGTGCGATTAAGTAAGACTGAGAATAAGGGTATGGAATTATACTTAGTATGATATTAATTAAAATTGGATTTTGATTCATATCAAACAAATAAAAGTAATCTTGTAGCGAGGTAGCGGCCCATTCTATTAAATAAATACTTCCTAAAATGATGAAGACGTATGAAAAAATGTTAAATAATCGAATTAAGAAACTCTTTTTTGAACTGATATCATTAAGATTTAGGACATGATTCAACCGCCCGCTTATTATAATCATTATATTAAATCCCAAGAATGTATTTATAAAGGAGATTCCCAGAGTAATTAAAAAAAATAAAATGTTAGCAGAGATAATCAATAACGCAATAGGGAAGGTAAAAATGATGACTAATATAGGAATATCAAAGTTACGAAAAATGGTAACATACATTAGTTTCTTCAAACTTAAGTTAGAGAGGGGTAATGTCTTAAACCACCCTAGTGAGTTACCCGACATTATTGCAGTTGTTTCTATAATTGTCATTAATAAAAAATTAAAAAATTGAAGTAAAAAGAAAATTCCATATAAATTACTGATTAAAAAAATAATTAAATCAAAATTGAACATTCCGGAGGTTATAACATCACTATATTCAAGATAGCCAAATATAGGAATGATTGGTAAAATCCCGAAAATTAATGCATAAAACAATTTAGTAAAGATTATTTTTCGTTTGAGTTGGTTATTGTTTTGTAAATATTTTTCAGATAGAATTGAATAATATATTCCTCTTGATTGTAAATACTCATCAAGTAGAATCTCGTGAGAAAGACTTTTAGAAATTGAATATAACTCAATTAAGTTAAATGCCGACTTTTTTGAGGTTATATTTTTCATGAATGCATTTTAATTGTAAATTTCAATTATTGTCAACTAGTAATAGTATCTTTTAAACAATTTCGGATGATTGAGGAATTTGTTTCATGCTAAATTTATTTAAAGCTAAATTAAATAGAAATAAACATAGCAAATAAATAGCAAATAGGATTAAGGGATGGTCATAACAGTCATTATATTTGGAATTTTTTAATTTTATTGATATTTTGTCTAATTTTAATGCTCGATTCTAATAAATTTGCTATTAATTTATTTCATTCTTGCTAAATTTACATTAGTATGCACAATTTTGTCTAAAATCTGATTAAACTTTCTTATTTCAGCAATTAGAAAATGTTATAAATGTCATAAACTAAAGATTTAATTAAGTAAATTAAAAACAAATTTAGTGGGAAAATGAACGTAAATTTCAAAAAATTAACTTCTATATGCTATATAGCTTCACTTATAGCGACCTTTTCATTCTCATGTATCTTTCAATCCATTGAAAATACGATAGGTCAAACCGAGACAATTTTTGAAAATAATATCAAATCATCACAAACTTGGAATTTAAATCCATTTATAATCAGTCAATCAGGTGGAGGGAATGGAACATGGAGTTGGGCGGCTTCACAAGATTGGTGTAGTGGTTCTGGAACATTAGGTAACCCATACATTATAGAGAATGTTACAATCGATTGTGGAGGTTCTCCGGGAGTCAGTGGAATTACAATTATAGATTCTGATGAATATTTTATTATTCAAAACAGTATTATCCAAAATAGTGGTAGTGCATCCGATGATGCAGGTATTAAACTATTAAGAACAAATAATGGTACTATTCAACTCAACAGTCTCTCATACAATTTAGGAACCGGGATTTATTTAGACAATTCAAGCAATAATCGTATCCTAGAAAATGAAGTTCATAACAATCAATATCATGGTATATATGTTTATTCCGATAGTGATAACAATATAATCCACAAAAATTTTCTAAGATATAATGGAATATATTCATATCATGGAATCTATATTGATCATTACTGCGATTATACTGTTGTCTCTAATAATTCTGTTTCTGAGAGTGGATATGATGGTATAAGAGTCTATTACTTCTGTCAAAATGCTTCGCTCATTTCCAATGAAATTTATAATAATTTAAACGGGATTGTTGTCAGTATTAGTTCATATGACTGCATCATAAAAGATAATTCCATTTTGAACAACACAGAGCGGGGAATCTTTTTATCGTCACAAGCACATAGAACTTCCATTCAAGAAAATTATTTTGAAAAAAATGGACTTTTATCAAATAGTCAAGCACTACATGCTATAGGATCTAACTTTCTTAATATCTCAGATAACCTTTTTGTCAATAATTATTATGGGATATATTTAAGCTACGTTTTGGACTGTGAAGTTACGAGCAATAAATTAGTTGACAACAATTATGTCTCAATATATATCCAATTTCAATCAGAAGATAACAATATAACAGATAACTACATCATCAATAGCTTATCTGGAATACATGTTTACGATAGATGTCAAAACTTATTGATTGAAAATAATACAGTCATAAGGCAGTCAGATACAGGTATTGAAATTGGAAGATATTCTCATTATAACACGGTACGTGGAAATTATCTATTAAGTAATACGAGAGGATTTGATGTCAATTTTGATTCTGATTATAACAATTTCTCCAATAATATTGTCAAATTTTCGAGTGATTATGGTGCTCGTATAATTAATGATTGTAATGAAACCCTTGTATTTCAAAATTATTTCATATACAACGAAATTCAGGTTGTGAATCTAGAGAGTTCATCTCATTGGAATTATACTAATTTGGGCAATTATTGGACTAATTACACAGGGTATGATATGGATGATGATGGTATTGGAGATACACCACATCCTATTCAAGGTAATGGTTATGACTATTATCCTATCTTTAAAAATATGCCATCCATTTTCATCGATGATTATTCAGAATACAATTGGGAATGGGCTGTTCATCAATATTGGGTAAATGGTACAGGAACGGAAGAAGATCCATACATAATTCAGAATAAGATAATAAATGAAGATTGGCAAGTTCCAGCAATTGAAATTAGAAATTCAGAAAAATACTTCACTATTTCTAACTGTACTTTATCAACTGGTGGTTCTGTTTTTGCTGGTATCACCTTCTACAATGTAGAGAATGGAAAGGTTGAAGAATCGACTATTGCTAATTGCAAGATCGGAATTGAGTTGTTAGGGAGTAAAAGTGTGGTTATCACATCAAATAATATTAATTATAATGGTATTGGTGTTCATCTATCTGGTAGCGATGATATTAATGTGATAGCTAACGATGTATCTCAAAACGGCATTGGACTTTACATATTCCAGAGTAATAATAACTTTTTTGGAGAAAACATCATTCTAAATACTGATTCTTGCATATTAGAATATGAATCGTACACTAATATCTTCGAAAACAATATTTGTGATCCTGAACCATTGAAAATCCTTTATCTTGACTTAATTGAACAAATTTTTACATTTGACATATTTAATATAACCTTTTTCCTATATAATGAAACCTATGATGGAATTGATATAGATTCTATTATGATTTATTGGAATGGTACAGAGGTTTCAGCAAATATGTCGACTCTTGGAAATGGTTATTTCTTGCTTTCATTAGATCCAATTTTCACGCCACCGGGAGAAACGGGAATTCCTCTTGAATTAAATATAATAAATACAGGATATGCACAGCTTAATTTTTATACAGAAATCGGGATTGAGGTAGAAAATGAAGATCCTGAACCATTAAAAATCCTATATCTTGATATCGTTGAACAGATCTTTACAATTGACGTGTTTAATATAACCATTTTCTTATATAATGAAACCTATGATGGAATTGATGCAGATTCCCTTTCAATATACTGGGATGGTGAAGATGTATCTTCGAACATAACACTCATTGGAAACGGATATTACTTACTTACAATAGCCCCAATTTTTACTTTACCCGGAGAACCCGGAATTTCTCTCGAAGCTACAATTGGCAAAGTTGGATACGACCTACTTAGTTTTTCATCTGAAATCGCTGTTGATCCAGAAAGTGTTGCAAAAGGAGGAGGTCCTATTGTTCCCCCATTTGCGATTCCATGGTCAATTTTTGCGATTTTAGGCTCTACATTCATAGGAATCGTAATTCTATTAGCAAATAACTTCAAAAAACGAATTAAATAATCTCTTTTTTATTTTTTATAACAAAAGTAATTATTGTTATAATTCTTTTACGTTTTTGTTTAGAATCAAATATCTTACTATATTATCATCTTCCAATAATAAATTTAAAAAATCGTAGCCAATTTTTTGGTTTTATTAATATGGCAGGTACTTTCGCCTTGTATTCCTTGTAAGAATCGCCTAACCGCCTGTTTAATTCCCTCTCCTCGACAATAAATATATGATATGAGAAAAAGACAATAGTTATAAATACATGGATTATGCTATAAATCGTGAATTGAAAAATAAAGCCACCTACACTGATAAAAATCAAAGCCATGTACATTGGATGTCGAACAATGGAATAAATATCATTTTGAATCACTCTCGCATCTTCAGGGTAATATACGTAAACTAAACCCGCATTATCTATTCCAAAGTCTCTTACAGATCTAGCCATAGTTCCAATCATCAAGAGTAATATAACTAATCCAATAATAATCCTTGGAATCATCTCCCAAGAAACTCCGAAAAATAAGTAAAACAGTGAAGTTGATAATTGAGTAGTAAGAGAGTTAATCGGATGCATACCGAAAAATGAAAGTGCATGTGGAATATAGGCATAAAAGATGCCTCCGAAGACCATTGGGATTCCGGTAAAAATGTATTTTACCACTTTTTGGTAAGCTCGAACATTATATTTTTCAATTAATCGATTCTTCCTAAAAAATCCAATTTGAGCCAAAAGAATTCCTCCTAAAATTAAAATCATCGGTAAGATAATAGGGATTAGAGGTTCTAATATCATAAAAATATTAGATGGATCTATTAGATATAATAATCTCATTAAATTATCTAGTAAAAAAGCAATAGATAAAGAAACGATTGAAACTATTCCTAACCTTGCTACAACTAATTTAGCTTGTCTATCAGTAAAGTCGGGTAAATGAGCTTTAAATTCTGAAAATCCGGGAATTTGCATTGAATAGAGTTATTCTAAATATGATAAAAAGCTTTCTATATTAATCTATAAGCAGTGGAACTTATTTTTTTTCATATAGATACTTCTTCTTGAGTATTTTGAGAGGGAAATTGACTTTTCGAACATCAATTACCTACTAATTAATTTTGAAATTTTCAGTTGAATTTAATTCGTGATAATCACATATTATCTTTATACCCAGTTATAAATAGAATTATTGTCATAATGTCATTTAACTACAAGGATTTAATATTGAATCTGAAGAAAAGTTTGCCCTTCATTAATTCAGTCGCAATTTTAGATGGAAAAAACATATATTCAATAGACAATGTTGAAGATAGAGAGAATTTCCGAAAGATTGGTATAATTTGGTCATCTATGAGACGAGAATCATTCGATATTAATGAGATGAAATACTTAGTCAGAGTGAACATTAATAATCGATTTATTGCTTCTTCATCAATAGGAGAAGGACACATAGTTGGGGTTAAAGAGGGGAAAAAAATGATGATAGCCATTATCGAACCCGATGGAATAATTCCCTTTACGACTGTAGAGATGTTAAAAGTATTAACAACTTTAAAACAACGTAAGTCAAATTTTAATGAAAACCTTAAGCTAAACCAAAAAGCTAATTATAATGGTCTAAGATCTTTAAAAAGGAATAAAGTAATTGGAGGGGAGATAAAACATGATGAAACGGATATTCCATTTACTGCTCGTTTAATGGCCTATTATCGTGCTCAAGAAAGTAGGAAAGAAACCCCTCTTATTTCTGACCCTTTTGCTGATATTCTTGCGGGTGACTTGTCTGACTATCTTAGTAGACACATTAGAGTATCTAAGATGGATTATCCTATTGTACGCTCATATTTTATTGAAGAAAAATTATTAAAATATTGGTGTGATTCAAAGAAATATTCCCAAATAGTTTTATTGGGAGCAGGATTAGATACCAGAGCATATCGATTCAGACCACTCCAACAAAATAACCATATAGTTTTTGAAATCGATCTTTTCCCTATAATTAAATATAAGGAAGATAAATTAAGACATATTGAGCCATTATGTAGGGTAAAGCGTTTACCAGTAGACCTTTCTGATTCTGATTTGAGTCAGAATTTAGTCAAAGGAGGATTCTCAAATAAAATACCTACTTTTTGGATATTAGAAGGAATTGCTTATTATATTGAACAAGAATCCGTAAAAACCATACTCAAACAAGCAGCAGAAATCAGTACAGCAGATAGTCAGATATTCGTAGATCTAATGCATATTCCAAGATGGTTCCCCTTTTATATAAATGACATGAGTTCAGGACCATTTACGAGGCATATAAAGTGGGCCATTAATATAAAAAACATTCCTACATTTTTTAAGGCTAATGGTTGGAAGGTTTCATATTCATGGGCAGATAATCACGATCAAGGTCGCGATGTAGGGCAAAAAGCCATGATTTTTGTGCATGGTATCAAAGATTAAATTGAATGTTTTGATATGATAATAAATAATTACTTTTTTCCCTCAATTCTTGTGAAAAAAATGAATCGAATTATAAAAATTGTCATATTTTAGAGTTTTGATGAACCTAATCTTAAAACCAAATTATTTGGCTATGCAGATCAAAAATATTTAAATAAAAGTTTTGTTTCTTATATTTTTGCACCATTTTTTACATAAATGGAAAGAATCATAAATCAAAATTTAGGTTCGGCTAACAGTTCCAATATAATCTAAAAAATATAAGAAAATTATGAACAATTCAATTCTTAAATTAGTAATATTTGGTGATGCTGGTTGTGGTAAAACTACATTAGCAAAACGTTTCATGTCTAATGTTTATATGCCGGATAGTATTATGACGATTGGAGTTGATTTTCAATATAAGACGATAAGAATTGATGGAAAATGTGTTAAGTTAATGATTTGGGATTTTGCAGGAGAAGAAAGATTTCGATTTACTTTCCCGCATTACATCACAGGGGCAAAAGGAGGAATTTTAATGTATGATATTACAGATCATTCTTCCTTTTTACATGTAGCAAACTGGCTATCGATCATAAATGGTGCTAAAAGCAGATTTCCAATCCTTCTACTTGGTGGTAAATCTGATTTAGAAGCATTAAGAGAAGTTTCCTCAGAACACGCTAAGAAAACCGCTAAAATGATGAGATTAAATCTTTTCAATGAATGTTCAAGTAAAACGGGTAAAAATGTTGAGACCTCTTTTAAAAACTTGACGAAATTGATGTTAAATCGAATATAGTAAATTATAAAACTCGTTTTAGCTGCTACTTTTTTATTTAATATATTATAGATTAAAATTCAATTATAAGAAATAAGGAAAAAATAATGACATCAAATAAAGATGATCAATCTGAGATTTAAACAAAAGATAGTTAATCAGGTAAGAAAACCAACTGGACGTCTTGGAATAGTTATAGCAAAAGGAATGAATAAAGGGCACGCGAAATTGGCTATTTGGGGTCTTTCTAATATAAATGTAGAGTCAAATTTTTATATATTAGACATTGGATGTGGTGGAGGGTCAAATATCAAGCGTTTCGCTAATATAGCTACAGATGGAAAGATATACGGAATTGATTATTCAGAGAGTGCAATATCAGTAAGTAAAAAGTTGAATATAAACTATGTCGAAAAAGGGTTAGTCGAGATATATAAGGCTTCAGTTTCCTCTTTACCCTTCAATGAAAATTTTTTTGATTTAGTAAGTGCTTTCGAAGCTTATTACTTTTGGCCAAATTTACCAGAGGCATTAAAAGAGATTTATAGAACTATCAAACCAAATGGAGAATTAATTCTAGTTAATGAAGGATATTTATGTGAGAATCAAAAGAAAAGGAAAAATGCTGAAGAGTGGGCAAGATTAGGAAATTTTGAAATTCATAGTCCTAACCAATACCGTGATTTTTTAAGTAGAGCAGGATTTTCAAATATTCAAATCTTTGAAGAAATGAATAAAGGTTGGATAGCAGCTGTAGGAAAAAAAATATAGTGTATTGCTTTTTGTTGCATTTAAACTATTTCATTGGTATATTCACTCAGTGTATTTGACTAATGTCAAACCTAGAATACTCCATAGAGGAATGGATATTATCAGCATTAACGCAGCTAAGTCATACCGTCCAATTAAGAATCCAAAAGAAGTAAAATTAATAACCAATAACTCTAATATGATTGGGGGGATAATATCATACCATCTTTTTCGTCGTAAGTTTTCCCGTTTCCAGAAAATCATCCCAGTTGAGATTGATACCGTAAGAATAATCCAGATTATAATAATTATTAGATTAAGATTATAAAGAAATGGGATTCTTGAAATTATACCTACTAAGATTAAAATCCCAGCAGCAATAGGAACAACTATTAAGAGAGTATATAATTTTCGAGTCCAAGTTCGATTTGAATCTATCTGCTTTATCTTGAGAAGCTGGAGTTTCTTTGACTTGGTGTTCCAATTCAATTCATAGGGCAGCAAGTAAGCTATTGGAATGAAAAACCATCCAATAAAATTGAATCCTGGCACTCCAAAATATTCTCCTTCATAATCCCAGGTCCAAGCACCCAAATCAACAGCGATCGGATCCATTCCCCAATCTAAACTTAAAGCGATTAAAGTAGATGTTATAATTCTTAGCCAGGATGGTAGATTTAGTAGATCTCCAATTAACATTACACTATAAATAATCCCAACCCATGAAAAAGTAACAGACAACGGAATTACTTTAAAAAGCATGATTAGTTCTGGTGCATAATGGTAATTACCACTCATTACTCCCATATATTCCAATAAAAAACCATAAACAAACAAAGTAATTAGCATCAAGAAACGTTGAATACGATTCTCTTTCGCATCAAAAAAAGCATGAATTAGCGCTAAAATAAACATTGCATAACCAAACAAACTCGGAATAATGTCTAAGAAAGAAATTTAGATTACACCACAATAACATTTGAGTAATATATATCTTTAACCTCTTTAGTATTTTAAATTATATCCTTTGAACGATATCAACACTAAATTTTATTTAAATTAAAACAAATTATGTTAAAAAATTTTTTATTGAACCAAGCGTTTATTTACATCAGCTAAGAAGTAAAATGATGTGATTTTAAAAGTGATTCTAATAATAAGTGGAATTTATGCAATAGTTATTGGTATAGGAATTGTAGGACTCTGGAGCATGTTAATTCTAACTAATCAAGCGCCAGAATTACGAACTGAGCCAGTAGCAATAAAATTCCATATTGCAGCTGAACTAAGTATGGGTATTCTATCCATTTTCAGTGGAATTTTTCTTCTTATAGGTTTCTCCTGGGCGCCTTTAGTCTTTATTCTTGCTATGGGACTAGTGATCTATGCCGTAATTAATTCCGCTGGATATTACGCACAAAAAAAGCAATCGACATTTGTGATCATGTTTGGTATAATCCTCATTAGCTCACTGAGTTTGGTAATTTTGAATATTTTCTTTTAATTGAAGGAATTGTGTTATAATTTCATTTTTTGATATTCTTAAACTGCAGGAAGTTAAGATTTAATCACTGGTGGAGGGAGATAGATTTCTCTTTGTTCTGTTCGAATTAAAGACCTTGCATTCTCAGGACAATGATGAACACATACTCCACATCCTATACATTTGCTTTCATCAAGATGAGATTTACCATCTATTAAAGATAACGCCTCGATAGGACATTTTTCTACGCAAATTCCGCAACCTTTACATTTCTCTTCGTCTAAATTCGCAATGTAAGATGTTATGGTGTGAAACGGAAAAATACCACGATAATAGCTTTGGAAAAGTATGCAACAGCACTTACAACAATTACATATCGAATTCTCTTTTTTATCAAAACTAAAGTCATCGTGAAAAGTTTTATGAACAAGTCCTTCTTCCTCTGCTGCTTTTAATACAACTTTTGCTTCTTCTCTTGTAATTGATTTTCCAAGATTATGTTCAATAAAATATCGGCCAATATTTCCAAAATGAAGGCACCGAAAAATATCACTAGCAGTTTTGCATGGATCATTTAAAAGGGCTTTTTCAAGCTTACAAGGACATTCAGAGAGGGATATTACATCTTGCTGATCTATGATTTTAGAAGCCTCGTGTAAAGGTAATATTTTTTCTTGAGGTACTGTTAATTCTTTCTCGATGGGAATAATCCGAGCATAAATAGGCATTCTTTCCTTGAAAATGGATAAAATTCCCTCATAATTCGTTTGAGTTAACTCAGTCGCCTCTTGAAACATTTTTTCATAAATTTTTGCCAATTTTTTCTTTTCTTCAAGTGGACGATCAAATTTTACTAAAGAATATTCAAAAGTATCTGCAACAGGAGGTAATAAACGATATTCCATGATATCTGTGCCTTCAATGGGAACATCCATAATAAATCCATTATCCATCAATGAATTCAAAATCGACATTAAATCCGTATCATTCATCCCAGTTTTTTCTTTCAACTCTTGAAATTTTAATTTTGGTTTCCTGAAATTAAGTAAAAAATTCATTTCCTCTTCGTTTAAAAGCGTTTGTAATAGTTCAACTAACGTTTTGTTAGCTTGAAATAAAGGATTACCACTTGCTCTTACAATTAATTTCGCGACTTTATACCAATTTTTCTCTGACATGCTTAAAAACTATTTACCTGTAAATTAATGATTTTACTTTCTCTTATATTACTAATATAACTTTCCTTTTTGAAATTAATTTTTTAAGCGATTGTTTTTCTACTACACCTTATAGATGGATAATTTGATTTCAAACTATTCAATTACTTAGTTACCAAAAAAAAATTTAAAATACGTAGTTGAAAATAAAATCTATTTAATTTGGCCAAGTAACTCATTTAATTATCAAGTTTTTTACGAGAATAATACATAATTAACCCTAATATTGGATTGAGTCGAGGTACTCTGTTTTTATAAATCACGTATTCATCTCCAAATTTATCGATGAGATTTTTATCCTCTGTGTAAGTCCATTGATAGGTCAGAATGATAATTATAGCACTTAGAATGAAATTAAACCAAACAGGATTCCATAATGTAATGCTGATGGAAAATAAAATTCCCGCTAAATATTGAGGGTGGCGAATAATTGCATATGTGCCGTTTTTTACTACTTTCGATGTATGAATATAGCTTTTTCCTTTTTCAACAGCCCCTCGTTTCTTAAATGTAAAGAAGGGGATGAAAGCAAAGTAAAGGCTGATTATCCAGATTACCCATCCACTATACGACAAAAGTGGTGTATTTGACTCATATTTAACTATAAACATCAAGATTAATTGAATGATAAAAGCAATAGTGAATATCGATGTAAAAATAATATCTTTTAGACTGAATTTTTTATCATTCTCTTTTATATTTTTTTCATTTTTTGACATCTATTAAACACTCTCCTTATTTTATTCCATAGATCAAGCCCATTTTTTTAAACTCTGATTTAATCAAAGAGGGCATAGAAATTTCAGCAATAGTGTCGATGAAATTTACCTGATCAACATCCCATTCTTTGATAAGATTTAATAATTCTTCTAAATCCCCATATTTCCTCTTATTTTTAAATGTATCATGAAGAGAGAAAAATCCTCCTTTCTTCAAGACTCTCAAGGATTCTTTAATGAGCTCTTTTTTATCTCTAGTGTCCCTAACCTCATGATAGACAAAATTACTCACAATCACATCGAACTCACCATCATTATAAGGTAAATCCGAAGCACTTGCTCTTTCAAATTGTACTTGATCCCCCACACACTCAATTATAGCATTATTTTTGCATTGTTCTTTGGAATAATCCCATGTTTTCCCCCAATAGTCAATCCCCATTATAACCGATTCAGGATATCTTTTTGCAATTTGTATTGCTAAACCACCTGCTCCAGTACCTACTTCAAGTACTCTTCCTTGTCCATTCCATTGTAGGTGTTTGATGACAAAATTCCACATTTCGTATTGAAACATTTTATTCTGTGTTGAAAAGTAGTAATAAAGATACAACATGTAAGCAAATGGTAAAACCCATATTCCGGCAATTATCCATAGAATTATTTTTAATAATAAAACTATGGGAAAAAGAGTAGGTAAAATTAATACTAAAAAGACACTTAGAAAAAAAGAAATTACACTCCTTGAGACCCAATTTCCATAGTTGACAGTATTTTTAATGATCTATCACAGTAAATTTTATTTGAATTTCTTATGTTATAACAGTATTTTTTCATATTTAAATTTAGGCAAGCCTAAATAGATAGATATTAAGCAATATAAGATTCGAGTTAAAGACTCTATTGCTAAGAATTACTGCATAATTCGATATTATTAAGTTCTAGATTTTTATTTATTATCGCTAGCGTGTTAATATGACGTCATTAAATCTGCTAG
>Ga0315542_1001493_pt1 | contig 14566 bp, 15 predicted proteins | sample SalMarSW160120MG_FD_202541 | JGI IMG/M metagenome (GOLD analysis project Ga0315542, IMG submission 202541) | Salt marsh sediment microbial communities from the Plum Island Ecosystem LTER, Massachusetts, United States - Salt Marsh Sediment SW1601-20 ...
ATAATACTTCTGATACCAGTTATTATGCCAGTTTGCGCTGCTCTTCGACTGGCAATCTTCAATACTGATGAGACACAATCAACATCTTTCAAAGGTCTCCCGACGCCTGCAAGCGCTCTTGCAGTTATCTCTGTGGTAATTGCAACTCATTATTCAGATTCATCAATTTTATCATCTTTCTCAGAGTCGCCGATTGCTTTAATAATTTTCACAATCGTACTGTCTGTTCTTATGGTAAGCAGAATTCCTTTAATGTCGCTTAAGACACCCGGTCTTAAAATCAAAGGAAATGAGGGAAGATATATACTGGTGATTATGGTTGTTGCAGGCCTTGCTGTTTTTGGCTTTGTCGCAGCTCCCCTGATAATTCCAATTTATATAATTGTATCGCTTATCTCCTTGTTATTCTGGTAATTAACCCCTTTTCAGCAGGTGTAGAATTCATTTATCCGAAATTTCCTCATTTTCAGGGAATTTTTTTTCAAAAGAAGCTAACACATTCTTAATTATCAGCCAGCTGATTATTATTAAAGCCGGCCATAACAGGTATTGAAGAATTTGAGTTATATACATTTTTATTATTAATTTGTATTTCTTTTGTTTTCAAAATGGGTGACAGGCGATGGGCGACAGATATCATGAACAATCCAGGTGCCCGTAGCCTGTAGCCTTAATAAACATGGCCCTCCTCGCTCATCTCTTCCTTTGTTATTTTCTTATTATTAATTGCTTTCCAGGCATACCAAATATATGCTGCCACAAAAGGAATGATAAATGAGACAAACATCATACTCTTAAGAGTAAAAAAGCTCGATGACGCATTCTGGATGGTAAGGGAAAAACTAAGATCGTATGTTGAAGGATAAAACGAAGTTCTGCTTAAGCCTGCTATCAGGAAAAGAGAAAAGACCGTCATGATGGTTCCTGAACCGGCAAACCATATTCCTTTGCGGCTGTTTTTTATTATCGTAACACCGATACCGTATAATACTCCAATCACACCGATCAGAAAAATGATCAGGATCCATGGTACCTCAATTAAATTATGCAGGTACTTATATTTTTCCATAACAATTTTTCCGGTTTCCATACTTACAGCAAATCCTTCGGCTAATAAAAGTGTAACAAGAAAAAAGAGGAAAAAAACAAGGAAAGCCACAGAATTACTAATCAGCTTCTTTATTGATTTGCTTAAAAGATCATTATCATCAATTGAGTTAATAATAAATAAGAGCCCATTCGTCCGGGCAAGAAATAAAACCGCCAGTCCGAGTGCAACATTTCGTCCGTTTAGTAGTGCTTCCAGTCCGTGCCAGTTATTAATCCAGTAAACATGGTTCATATAATCGAGCCTGAACTGAGAGCCGGTATAAAACGTTGCCACAGCGGTACCTATAAGGAAGGGCCCTAGTGCACCATTGATCAACAGGAAAATATCGAAAGTTCTTTTGCCGAATACGTTACCGGGCCTTGATCTGTACTCATATGCGACTGCCTGAATGATGAAGCTGAACAGGATGGTGATCCATACCCAGTAGGCTCCTCCGAAACTGGTAGAGTAAAAGAGTGGAAACGAGGCAAAGAATGCACCACCAAACGTAACCAGTGTCGTAAAAGTGAATTCCCATTTTCTGCCTAGAGTATTGATTATCATTGTTTTCTGGGTTTCATTACCTGGAAGGGAAAAGATCATTGACTGACCACCCTGAACGAACATCAGAAACACCAGAATGCCGGCTAAAAGTGATATTATCATCCACCAGTAATGCTGTAAAAACAGATATGTAATCATTGTTGTCATAATTATACTCCTATTGTTTTGGTCCGGTTTTAATCTGTTTCACCATTATGGATACTTCTGCAATAAGCAGAGCCGTAAAGAGCACGGCAAAGAGGATAAAAGTAGCCATCACCGACCCGGCACTGATCTGTGAGACAGCTACGTTTACCGGCATCAGGTCCTGTATTATCCATGGTTGTCGTCCCATTTCTGCAAGAACCCATCCCGACTCGCTGGCTATATAAACCAGTGGAACCGATATAAGAATAATCCGGAGGAACCACCTGTTATTCATCAGGGTACCCCTTACCAGCATAAGAAGTGAAAGTGCGCATACAACTATAAAGAGGAATCCCAGTATTACCATCAGGTGGAATGAATAAAAGGATACAGAAACATTCGGTATTGCATCTTCAGGTGCTTTCAGAAAAGCATATCCAAAATACCTGAAATAATCTTCATTGAATTTTTTGTTTCTAAAATATTCATTAAGAAGTACATCAGCCTCCACTTTATCGTTAAGCATTTTTGCCCGTTTGTATTTAATCAGTGCATTCCTGGCTTCGCGGCCTCTTTCCATCTTTTGAGATATTGACAGGTATTCTCCCTTGTCAGATCCTTCAATGACAAGCTGGTTAAGTCCGGGTACATAGGCATCTTTGTCGCCTTTTGTCATCACTGAAAGGAAACCGGGAATTCCGATGCGAAATACAAAATCTTTTACCTTTTTGTCACCTATCTGTTTATCAGAATTTTTAAGTATTCCGAAAGCAACCAGTTCAGCATTTTTCGATCCGTCATAATAAGCTTCGAATGCCGCAAATTTGACAGGTTGTACTTCAGCGATGGTCCTGGCTGAACTATCTCCGGTAAATGCAACCATTAATGAAGATGCCAGGCCAAAGACGGCAGCAATCAGTATACTCCTTTTTGAAAGCCATTCTTCCCTGTTTTTTAGCATGAACCATGCACTTACTCCGAGAACAAATATGGAAGCGAGAAGGAATCCGGAAAAAATTGTATGCAGGAACTTGTCGACAGCTACAGGATTAAAGAGAATAGCCCAGAAATTAACCATTTCATTACGGGCTGTATCCGGATTAAATACCATACCAACAGGATTCTGCATCCAGGCGTTGGCGACGAGTATCCACAGGGCAGAAAGGTTAGCCCCGATAGCTACAAGCCACGTGGAGATCAGGTGAAACTTTTTGCTTACTTTATTCCAGCCAAAGAACATTACAGCAACAAATGTCGATTCCAGGAAAAATGCGAGTATCCCTTCAATTGCCAGCGGCGCTCCAAAGATATCTCCTACAAACCATGAATAATTTGACCAGTTTGTGCCAAATTCAAATTCAAGGATTATACCAGTGGCAATGCCAATCGCAAAGTTTATCCCGAAAAGTGTCATCCAGAACTTCGTTAGCTTTTTCCACTCTTCCATTCCAGTCCTTACATAGATGGTCTCCATCATGGCTATAATAAAAGATAGACCGAGAGTCAAAGGAACAAAGATCCAGTGATAAATTGCAGTAAGAGCAAATTGTGCTCTTGACCAGTCTACAACAGATACATCTATATGTTCAATCATCAGCAATATTCGAATTGGTTAAGTTTTCAAGTACATATTTACTCCTCTGATCATCATTTTCAAATTTTCTGTTTAGAAAATCAGGAAAAAAGAAGAGTCTCAAGAGGGCAAAAATGATAAATAGCTTTATGATAATAATTAACCAGACTTTCTTCCCCCATGCCGACATATTTCTGAATCCATCATAATAAAAACTGATCAGTTTCGATACAAAAGGGATATTTAGTTTCATGCCAAATTATACTTACTAACTTATCAGTATTCTACCAATCTGATTAACAATATAATGACTAATTATTTGCTTTTTTGGACCTTTCAGATTTCGCCGGTTTCCCGGCGGTGGGTATATCTGTTTCAGCATCGCCCGCACGTGCAGGCTTGATATTTTCAGTATTCAGACTTGATGTGATCTTCTGGACTGCCTTGAAATTATAAAAGAACTCCCTGGCAAAGACCCTGACAACAGTGTATGTAGGTATCCCCAGCAGCATTCCGGGAATACCTGCAGCGAAGCCGGCGGCAAGAATTACAATGAATATCTCCAGTGGATGCGCCCTGACACTATTGGAAAATATAACCGGTTGAAAAAGAACATTATCTATAAGATGGGTTATCGCTTCAACTAATATCATATAATATATCAGCGGGACGACCACAGTGTTAAAATCCTGGTTTATATGAGCTGCAACCCCCATTACAATAGCAATGAAGAGACCAAGCCAAGGGCCCACATAGGGTATCACATTCAAAATACCCAGTATCAGTCCCATAACAAGAGCCTGATGAAAATCGATACCGGCAATTGTCATCCCGATATCAATAAGGATCATAATACACGTACTCTGAATGAGTATCCCAATAAAATACCTGGTTAACAGATTCTTAACCGAATTAAGCGCCCTTGTAAAATTTTCAGTGTATTTGTCAGGGACCCATATAAGTATTAATTCAAAGAACAGGTGCTGGTCCTTTAAAAAAAAGAATGTTATAAATGAAATGGAGAATACTGCTACCAGGATATTTCCCAATATTCCCACAACAGATCCAAGGAAATTCTGAATCATGTTTATGTTCAATATCTGGGATATTTTTTTTGAAAAGAAATCCTGCAATGAAATATCATTGGTGAGATCTTTATTGAAGGATTGAAAGAAATTCTCGATTTTATGAATATGAACATCCAGGATCCCTACTATTTTATTGCTGTCGATAGTCGAAAAATAATTTATCTGCCTGGTTACCAGCGGAACAAATATGACAAAGAATAAAATTATAACACCCCAAATTATTATCAGTGTAAATAAGGCTCCGAGTACCCGCGGAAACCTCCACTTTCTGATTCTTATCCTGCAGATAAGATCCACAAGTGGCCGCCCCATTATTGATAACACCCCGGCAACAAGTATATAGACAACTATATTCCTGAAATACCAGGCACAGGCCAGAAGCAGCAGAACTCCCAAAAATATGAGGATATTTCTGAATGTGGTATTCATATCTCTTTGTTTCTCTTTTACAAACCTACTTTAAATTTTTTGAAAAACATAAAAAACATAAACTGTCACTATGTCAGATATGATTATACGAATACATGCCACTATGTCATGTTTTAAATTTTGGAACAGAGTTTGAAATTGTTTATACAGAAAAAGAAAATTAAGTTAAACTAAAAATTATAGGAGGAAAAGCTATGTTACCAACAATCAGAAGAACATTCAACCCGTTTTTGTCAAATCTTTTTGACGACGAATTTTTCCCGGTATTAACTAACAGGACCAGTTCAATGCCTGCAGTTAACATTAAGGAGAGTGATAAGGATTTTGTACTAGAACTTGCCGTTCCCGGGACTGACAAGAAAGATCTCAAGATTGACATTAATGATGATGTTGTCACTATCTCCTCTGAAAGCAGGAGTGAGAAAGAAGAGGACAACGACGGTTACAAAAGAAAAGAATTCAGTTATTCAACATTCTGCAGAAGTTTTTATCTCCCTGAAAATGTAAACAGGGATAAGATCCAGGCTTCATATAAGGATGGGATACTGAAAGTGGAACTTCCGAAGCAGGAAGAGGATAAGAACAAGATCAGCAAACAGATCAAGATTTCGTAATTATTAATTAATCATGCAGATTAAAAAGAGAGAGGCTGAAAATTCAGCCTCTCTCCTTTTGTGCACAATCCTCTTCGAATTTCAAAGCAAACTTTTTACCATATTCAATTAAAAGCTCTTCCTTTGATCCTGAAGGTAAAAATTTAAAATCGGCCGGCTCTTCAAACACCTTAAGCTTCAGATTCTTAAATATTTCCAATATGATCTTTGTTGCTTCACCGCTCCAGCCATATGATCCGAATGAGCCGGCAAACTTGCCCCTGTCCCTCAAGGGGTTTATCGCAGCAAATAACTTATAAACAGGGAGCAGCGTATTCTGGTTTATTGTTGGTGAACCAACAAGGATGGCATCATTTGAAATTATTAATGATTCAATCTCATCAGGCCCCAGGTTTTCTATATCAACGACATCTGTTTTAAAATTTCCTGCTTCAGCAATTCCCCGGGCAATGAGTCCGGCTGCCATTTTAGTATACCCGTAAGCCGATACATAGGCAATCAGGATATGTCTCCTGGCATCAGACCAGGTTATCTGAAGGTACTCTTTTGCATATTTTTCGGTAAGGTCAATAATTGTCGTACGGCTGTCGCCGAGTATTGGACCATGTCCAGGACAAACATATTTAGTATCAAGGATTTTTATCTTTTCTATTGCCCTGATCATAAACCTGCTGAAAGGTTTGAGAATCACGTCAAAATAGTATCTAAAAGCTTTAAGGTAATCTTCCGAGAGGTCATCACTCATCTCACTGCTGCAATAATGCGCACCAAAAGAGTCGCATGTAAAAAGTATCCTGTCCTCTTCGAGCCATGTGTAAATTGAATCAGGCCAGTGAAGATTCGGGGCTGCAATGAACCTTAATGTCTTATTCCCCAGATTTAATGTATCGCCATCTTTAACTACCATCGATTTAAAAGGCACATTCAGCATATCCTCGAGGTACCTTATGGCATTGCCACTACCTACAACCGTAGCTGATGGTGCAATTTCAAGCAGAAGCTTCAGGCTGCCGGAATGATCAGGTTCCGTATGGTCAACAATGATATAGCTTATCTCAGCAGGGTCGGTTAATTTCCTAAGCTTATTTAAATATGTCCCCCAAAATTTCTCTTTTACAACTTCAACCAATGCCTTTTTCTCAGCATTGATGAAGTACGAATTATAGGTTGTACCGAATTCAGTGGTCATTACGATGTCAAATGTTTTGATATCATAATCAAGTATACCTATCCATTTTACATCATCTGTAATATCTATTATTCTGTCGTCAACCATTATAATGAAATGTTATTTTTCAGATTTTGGCAATAATGCTTTTATTTGCCTTCACCTGTTGAAGGATAGGGATCTCAACTTCTGTTCCCAGCGGCAGAAAAATATCCACCCTCGAACCGAACTTAATAAATCCGAGTTCGTCTCCCTGCTTAACTTCCTGGTTTTCCCTGGCATAAGTTACGATCCTCCTGGCAACTGCCCCGGCTATCTGCCTGACAAGGATCTCCGTACCGTCAACTGTTTCTATTACGATCGTACTCCGTTCATTCAGTTCAGACGATTTGGGATGCCATGCCACCATGTTATGTCCCGGATGATATCCTACATATTTAATATGACCTGAAACAGGGTATCTGTTACTATGCATGTTAAAAGGCGACATAAATATTGATACCTGAAGCCGCATGTTTTTGAAATATTCTTTCTCAACTGTTTTCTCAATAACTACTACTTTCCCGTCAGCGGGAGCATAAATAAGCCCAGGTACAGGTTCCAGGCTCCTGGCCGGAAGCCTGAAAAAAAACAGCAGAAAGATGTAAAGCATCAAAGAGCCTATGCCAAATATCCACTTAATAAGGATATTATCAGCCAGAAAAATATTTACCAGTATGTTTATTAACAGCAGGATAATAAAACCAAAAGCTAAAATCTTGTATCCTTCTCTGTGAATGCTCATTTTAATAAAATTTCCACAAAACTAATCAAGTCCTGTCAATCATCCAAAAAGTAAAATAAAAAGAAATACCAGGGGAAAAGAAATTATGGTACTGTCAAACCTGTCGAGGAATCCACCGTGCCCGGGCATTATTGTACCCGAATCTTTAACACCTGTGCTTCTCTTAAGCATTGATTCAATAAGATCTCCGTAAGTGCCTGATATTGATATTATAACCGACACTATAACCCATTCCACAGGGTCAATAACTCCAAGCCAGCGGGCCAGAAACCAGGCTGTTACGACCGATAAAAGCATCCCTCCAAAGAAGCCTTCCCACGATTTCTTTGGTGAAATTTTTTCCATCAGCCTGTGTCGTCCTAAAGAAGTGCCGGCAAGATAAGCACCTGAATCATTTACCCATAGCAGGATAAAGAAACCTATAAGGATCCCTGGGGAAAAAACAACCTGACTATGTGGTAACAAAGAATTTAAACCGGTCCGCGAGAAAGCAGCAAACGGAAAAAGAGAATAAGGGAGTGCAATGTACATTATTGGAAACAAGGTATGGCCCAGTGAATCAAAGGGTTTTTCCTGGTTTCTGTACAATTCAATGACCATTATAGCAATTATTACAGGTATCAGGAAAAGAAAGGAACCTGGTTTAATATAGCCGGAAGCGACTAATGTTGCTATTATATAACCTATTGCTCCTGTTAACATTCCGGCTATCATCTGAGGTTTTATGCCGGTAATTTTAATCATCTGGTAATACTCATATTGCGTTCCGCAAAGCATAACCAGTCCTGTGATGAAAAAAGAAACCGGATGCAGCCATAGTCCTCCCATAATAAATATGACTATCCATGCTCCGGTCAATGTCCGTCTGAAAAAATTGTTCAAACCTTAAGTTTTTTATTCTTTGATTTTTATTTTACCGGAAGATACTCCGGATTTCCCTGTATCAGCTTTCTTTTCTTTCTTTACAGGTGCATTCTTTTTGGTTTTTTCTGTTTTTTCAGATTTACTTTCTGCATTTGTATTTTCAGCCGCAACAGCTGACTTCTTAGCGAGGGTTTCCTTTTCCTCTTTAAGGGCATCTCCTTTTCTTTTACCGAATATTCTTTCAAGATCCTCGCTGAAAATTACCTCCTTTTCCAGGAGAAGCTCAGCAAGTTCTTTCAAACCATCCATATGAGTTTTAAGAACCTCTTTGGCTCTTATATATGATTCATCAATTATCTGTTTTACTTCATTATCGATAAGTTCGGCTGTCTTTTCGCTGTAAGGTTTAGTAAAACCAAAATCGGACTGGCCTGAAGAGTCGTAGAAACTGATATTCCCCACTTTTTCGCTCATCCCAAAAAATGATACCATGGCGTATGCCTGCTTGGTTATCTTTTCAAGGTCGCTTAATGCACCTGTCGATATTTTACCGAACATAAGCTCTTCGGAAGCACGTCCTCCAAGGGCATAGGCCATCTCGTCGAGAAGCTGTTCACGTGTGGTTATCTGCCTCTCCTCAGGAAGGTACCATGCTGCGCCCAGAGCCCTTCCACGCGGAATGATAGTTACTTTTAACAGCGGACTGGCATATTCTAAAAGCCAGCTTACTGTTGCATGTCCGGCCTCATGATAAGCAATTGTCTTTTTCTCCACCATGGAAATGATCTTGCTCTTTCTTTCAAGACCACCCACTATTCTGTCGACAGCATCAAGAAAATCCTGTTTTTCGACAATTTTCTTGTTCTTTCTGGCTGCAATTAAAGCAGACTCATTACAAACATTTGCAATATCAGCTCCTGAGAAACCAGGTGTCTGTCGGGCCATGAACCCTACATCAAAATCTTTTTCCAATTTTATTGGACGAAGATGTACTTTGAAAATAGCTTCTCTCTCAGTAAGATCAGGCAGCTCGACATGTATCTGACGGTCAAAACGTCCGGCACGCAGCAAAGCCCTGTCGAGAATATCAGCCCTGTTTGTTGCTGCCAGAATTATCACTCCCATGTTTGTCCCAAATCCGTCCATCTCTGTAAGTAACTGATTAAGTGTATTTTCTCGTTCATCATTTGAACCAAAATTAACATTTCTCCCCCTGGCCCGGCCAACAGCATCTATCTCATCAATAAATACTATACATGGCGCCTTTTCCTTCGCCTGTTTAAACAGATCCCTCACCCTTGATGCTCCAACACCTACAAACATTTCAACAAAATCGGATCCGGAAATAGAAAAGAAAGGAACATTTGCCTCACCGGCAACAGCCTTGGCAAGCATGGTTTTTCCTGTTCCCGGAGGGCCAATAAGCAGAGCTCCTTTTGGTATCTTACCTCCCAACTGAGTGTATTTCTTCGGATTCTTAAGAAAATCAACTATCTCCATCACTTCAGTTTTGGCCTCCTCAAGACCAGCGACATCGTTGAAATTTAATTTCACATTAGTATCCTTATCGAAGATCTGGGCTTTTGATTTGCCAACGCTGAAGATGCCTCCGGCACCTCCTGCGCCACCTCCTGCCATCCGGCGCATCATAAATAACCAAACCACTATCAACAGAGCCGGCAGGATAAGCCAGCCGAGAATATCAGCAAAGTAGTTTTTCTTTGTAACATATTCAGGATAAATAAGATCCTTTTCAGAATAACCGGCCGTTTTCTGAGCCTCAAGGATAAATGGTTCGAAGTTGCTGATGTCGCCAATGTTATATGAATACTGAGGTTTAGGAACCTGCAGACCTAAACCACCACCTGACTTGGGTAGATCAGGATACCTGCCCGATTCAATTGCAACCTTTGTAAGGTAAATCTCAGCCACTTCCTTATTGACCACAACAAGCTTATCGATATCATGATGAGTAATCATATCTTTTATCATGCTTGTGGTGGCCTTCTGAATCGTCTTCCCACTGAACAGCACCTGAAAAAGAATTATAGAAAGAGCCAGAATAGCAAAAATCCAGTTTGTGTTGAAACGTGGTTTTACTGTTTTGTCATTCTTCTTATCTGGTGAGTTATTATTATTCTCTGCCATAAATCATTAACTTACTTAATTTTATCTTCCATCACCTGAATTGTACCATCTGCCCAGAGTGACTCGAGAGAGTAAAAATTTCTGTATTCTTCAAGGAAAATGTGTACAACTACATTCCCATAATCAACAAGCACCCAGAAACAATTTTCAAGCCCTTCTACATGTATTGGCTTTTCCCCGGCTTCCTTCCTTACGGTATCTTCAACCGAATCGCAAATTGAACCGACCTGTGTTACTGATGTTCCATGACAAATAACAAAATAATCAGTTATCCTGTTTTCAAGTTTTCTTAAATCGATCTTAACTACATCAAATCCCTTTTTCTCAAAAATTCCCTTTACAACACTTTTAAGAAGTTTTTCGGCTCCCTCAGATCTTTTCTTCATTAATAATTACCAATTAGATAACAACCCTCAAAAGTACAAACTTTTATCTGTATTTTTGTCAATGTAACCTATTTTGCAATTTCAGTGCCAATCTTGCGTAACGATCTCATATTAGCTGAATTATTTAATATTTATCATATAAATCACTAATAATCATGACTATAGGATCGGATATCATTTTTCATGATGAACTGACATCAACTAATAGTGAAGCATTGCTCTTGTTAAAAAAGAATAAAGATATCCGCGAAGGGACAGTTATCTATACTGATTTTCAGTCAGCCGGGAGGGGACAGCCGGGAACCATATGGGAGAGCCAGAAAGGTAAAAACTTGTTATTTAGCATTATACTTTACCCTTCTTCTGTTATTCCGGAAGAACAATTCCTGATTTCCATGACAATATCTCTGGGAATTTGTGATTTCATTGACAGGTATTTTAAAGGAAGTAAGATAAAATGGCCCAATGATATATATTTTAATGATGACAAAATAGCAGGTATTCTTATTGAAAACTCTATACTTGGTGAAGGTATTGAAAACACAGTCGCAGGCATTGGATTTAATTTAAACCAGGAGAGTTTCCCCGGAAATATTAGCAATCCTGTTTCATTAAAAAATGTCACAGGCACTGATTATGAAATAAATATTTGTTTGAAGCAGATCCTTGCAGATATTGACAGACGTTATAAAATACTTCTTTATGATGATAGAGAAAGGCTGATATGCGAGTATAATTCCAGGATCTATCGTTTACATAAATGGAATACTTTTAAAACCAACGACAGAGTCTTTACAGGAAGGATAAAAGATGTTGCGTTTTCTGGAAAACTCAGAGTAGAGGAGAAAGATGGCAGCTTCAATTGTCATTCCTTCAAGGAAATAGAATATATAATTTAAAGTCCTTTTGGCCTAGGGTAAGATGCACATTATAAGATGATTGGGAACTAGATATTCGTATATTAGAAATTCATTCCTGATGATAAAAAAGAATAATATGCTGGTTCAATGGATTTGGAGATCCCTCACTGGCGTTCGGGATGACAGGGCATATTGAAAGGGACAGGGGTTAGCAGCGGTGATTTACGCGGGCAAATCACCGCTGCTGACTTCTCACTTAATATACTATGATAATGTTGTCATTCCAAACGCCAGTGAGGGATCTCCTGATAGAATCTACAAACAGGTATTTCTTATCCCCTATGCTTCTATATAGTATTTCCCCAGTCTCTGAAATTCTCCATCTCAGTTATCAGTGTATCAAGGAATTGTCTGATTGGCTCATTGGCTAACACTTTAAGGAATGGATTCATTTCTGCCTTCAGGAATACTTTTACCTCGGAATTATTATCCCCTGAGTTTTCAATTTTCAATTCCAGTGAAAATTTGTTTGTTTGTAATGCTTCACCGGAAAAGAGGACCTTACTGTACAATATTTTTTCAGTAATGCTGAAATTTACAGTGCCCAGCATGTTTACCTGAAAGCTGCATTCATCACGTTCCAGCTTTAAATTACTGATTTTACCGTCGGGGATAAATCGACTGAAATTCCTTATATCAGTAACGAAATTAAATACGCTCTCTGCGCTTGCATTTAGTTTTCCTGTCCTGCTCTTAAAAGCTAAGATTTCACCCATCGAATAGACAAATTAATTTATTTGTGTCGATTATTTTGTTGTTACAAATATTTGGTTCAAGGAATAAAGTTCAAGGCCCAGTTAGCAGGATCACTGCGCCAGTTTTTAAGTGTAGCAACATCCGATGCAGTTATATAACCTGTTTTAACTGCCGTTTCGATCAGCATTGAATAAGTGCATAAGGTATCCAGCTGGCATTCTTCAGCTGCAAATTCTTCTGTAGCTTTTTTAAATTCATAAGTAAATATGGCAACCATGCCAAGAACAATACAACCGGAATCTTTAAGAGCTTTGACAGCATTAAGGCTGCTACCCCCTGTCGAGATAAGATCCTCAATAACAACCACCTTTTGTCCTTCCTTATAATATCCTTCTATCTGGTTGCCAAGGCCGTGTTCCTTTGCACCAGACCTCACATAGATAAACGGAAGACCAAGTTTATCTGCTACCAGTGCCCCGTGAGAAATTGCGCCGGTAGCCACACCTGCAATAATTTCGGTCTGCGGGTAGGTCTCTTTAATAAGATCAGCAAATGAATCGCGTATATATGATCTTACCTCCGGGAATGAGAGAGTTTTCCTGTTGTCACAATAAATAGGAGATTTCCAACCCGAAGCCCACGTAAAAGGATTTGACGGTTGCAATTTAATTGCTTTAATTTGTAATAGATATTCGGCTATTGTTTTTGCACTATTCTCCATAAACAATGTATAAAGTTCATTTTGAAAACAGGTTCATTCTGATAAGTCCTGAACCTGACAGGGTACAAAAATACGGGTTATTTCATAAGTTTAATGATACTCAGGAACTTTATAAAATAATAAATGATTTTCAGTCGGACCAGGAGATAAAGGCTATTAACATTTATGGTCCAAACATTAAGCATATATGGAAGATGTTCAGGATCTATTTTACTGAGGTTGGGGCAGCAGGAGGATTGGTGAGACACTCTTCAGGAAGGTATCTTTTCATAGAAAAGAAAGGGAAGCTGGATCTTCCAAAAGGACATATTGAACCTGGTGAAGAACCAGATGCCTGTGCAATAAGGGAGGTCAGTGAAGAGTGCGGAATAAAGGGACACACTATTATTAAGCTACTGGAGCCCAGCTTTCATACATATTCATGGGAGGGGATCTCATATCTTAAGAAAACAACCTGGTTCCTTATGCATTATGATGGCAAAATGATTACCGAGCCTCAGGTTAAAGAGGGTATTACGAGGGTTGAATGGCTTCTGCCTGAAGAAATATGCATGATAAAAAGCACTGCGTGGCTCTCATTGATGGATCTGATAAATACCTCCATTTTCAAGAGCTGATATTAGCTCGTCATATAATCTCTCAGATTTATCGCTGCCGGAACAAACTGTGAAGCATCGCCCCCACTCCGAATAATATCGCGTACAATTGTCGAATTGATTGAAGCATGCTCAGGGACTGTAAGCAGAAAGACAGATTCTACATCGGGTGCCATGGCTTTATTAACCTGTGCAATGGCTCTTTCAAATTCGAAGTCGGCAGCAGATCTTAGTCCCCGCAGTATATAGCTGGCCCCGTGTTTCTTACAGTAATCAACAGTAAGTCCTTCATAATGATCGACTTTTATTCTCGGTTCCTTTTTAAAAACCGTGTAAATCATGTCTTTTCTGGTTTCGAGAGAATAATAGCTTTGCTTTAGCGCATTTGCTCCAACAGCTATAACTATCTCATCAAAAAGGCTGAGTGCACGCAGAACGATTCCTTCATGCCCAACGGTGAAGGGATCAAATGAACCCGGGAATACAGCTGTTTTTTTCATGCGAATGAAATTTTTTTGGGATGAAAGACTTTCTGTTTTAAAAGAGCTAACTCAAGCACATCCATTATTGTCTCCACGTAATGGAATTTAAGTCCTTTGATATAAATATCCTTGATATTCTCCACATCTTGCCGGTTCTCTTCTGAAAGGATTATTTCCTTTATGTTTGCTCTTTTTGCAGCAAGTATCTTTTCTTTTATTCCTCCAACAGGCAATACTTTTCCTCTAAGTGTTATTTCTCCGGTCATTGCCAGGTACTTTTTAACTTTTCTCTGAGTAAATGCTGAGGCGATCGAGGT
>Ga0315542_1001494_pt1 | contig 14558 bp, 13 predicted proteins | sample SalMarSW160120MG_FD_202541 | JGI IMG/M metagenome (GOLD analysis project Ga0315542, IMG submission 202541) | Salt marsh sediment microbial communities from the Plum Island Ecosystem LTER, Massachusetts, United States - Salt Marsh Sediment SW1601-20 ...
TCCTAATATGCCCTCGTTATATCACATTTTTTTTAATTGAAGCTTATAATTGTGAATTGTTTTTGAGTATATGAGAAATAAAATCCTCATATCCTGGATAATTTTCCCTATGAATAACATATTTCTCAACAGATTTACCCCATTTTATATTTCCTTGTATCGATCTGATTAAATAATCTGAATCAATAACGAAGGCACCCCCTATAATATTAATACCTCGCTCAAATATAGGATCCGGCAGAAAGCTAGCAGAAGGCCCTATAATAGATGCGTGTGTTGCATTTGTACAATACTGTAAAATATTATCGATTGTTTCATTTAAAACTGTAGTTCCTGTAATTAAAATTTTATTACAATCTTTTAACTTACTTGGTTCAAGGGTTACTGTCCATGAATTTGTCTCTTGAACTAATTCTTGTTTTTTTTCAATGATAATCAATTTAGATCCGATTTTTTCAATTAATTTTACCAAGGGTGGAAAAAAACCTACCATGCCAATTATATCATTATGTTTAATATTTAGCAAGCCAAGGGAATCAGATGTGAAATTAAGATTAAAGTTTGCTTTTTTAAAAATGAATTGGCTAATCGCATTAATACAACCTAAACCCAGTGATTTTTCAAATAAGTCCTTAGATTTAAATGATCTTGATAATTGCAATAATCCCCTCTTTTTTAATTTCGAAAAGTCCTCTGTTTTAAATTTTTGTTTAATTGTTGGATTAAGATTGATAAAAATTAAACCTATTGTAGAATCCTCTAATACAATTGCAGAAAAGTTTGCTTTCTTTGACTCATTATTGTAGGGTGGTACAATAATATCTTTTATTGTTGGTAAATTAATTTCATTTGATACTTCTTCGACCAGCTTGATAAATTCGGAAGATATCGGCATTATGCAAAATTAAAATGAATTCTGAAAGAAAACCTTTCTCAAAATATTATCATTACAGGTTTCTTCAAATTCTTAAGAGGAATAAAATCTAGCAGACTAGTTTTTTAGAAATGATAAATTTTAGAACTTATGGTAGATGTGTCTGAAACTGTCAAAGAAATACAACAGAAGTATGCTATTATTGGTAGGTCAGAAGAATTACGAAAAATGATTTTAGCACGTTCAGTAGGGAAAAATATCCTTATTGAGGGAGATGTAGGAGTGGGAAAAACTACAATAGCTAAAGCTTTAGCATCTTATTTTGATTCTAATTTCTATAGGATAGATTGTTCTGAGGAAACTTTGCCGCATAATCTTATTGGATATTTTGATCCGCCACTCGCCATTTCAAATGGTTATACTAAAGATTCCTATATTTATGGTCCATTAACCAAAGCAATGCAAAATGGTGGTTGTTTATTCATCAACGAGATTAACAGAATGCCAGAAAACACTCAAAACTCTCTTTTAACTTCCTTAGATGAACGGATTATTGATATTCCTAAACTAGGGCTAATTGAAGCTAAGGATAACTTTTTTGTTATAGCTACCCAAAATCCAGCAGCTCATATTGGAGTTACTATACTTGGAGAAGCATTAAAAGACAGATTTATCTGGATAAAATTGGATTATCAAAATCCTGACGAAGAAGTCTTAATAATTAAGAAAGAAGCGAGTCTAAATGATTCGGAAGGAGAAAAAATAGCACAAATTGCTCAAAAAATTGTTCAACTTTCAAGGGGGAGTAGTTCTCTCAGACGTGGAAGTTCAATAAGAGGAGCAATTGACTTAGCAGATATCATTTCAAGAACAGGTAATTCAAAAAGCACAAAAGAGTGGATTGAAAATTCAATTATGTCTTTACATAATAAAATTGAATTAGAAGATGGAATTACTCGAAACAAATCTGAAGTTATAACTGATCTAGTCCTTACAGTGCTAAATAAGACGGATTTTCAATAATCGATGATTTTTCCCCTAGAGAAGAGGAGAAGGAGAAGCAGCGTCTCCATGTTAGGATGACTGAAAGGATCCCTGATAATGAAATTTTGAGGTATGAGATAATTCGAAAGAAAAAGAGAAAGCCAGATTATTATCTACATTTAGCAAATTCTTTAGATTATAAACAAATTAAAGAGTTGACTTATTTAGCTATAAGTTATAAAAATTTGGAAGCAATAATGGGATTATTGAAGTCAAACGTATATGCAGCAACTGATGCATTAGATTCTGATGAAGGAGTAAAATTCTTCACAGAGAAAGCCAAAGAGTCAGCTGAATCTATGGCAGAAGTTTACTTTTTCATAAGAAGACCCATCTCTAAAAAGTATAAATATATTTTTCGAAGATTAGCTCGTCAAAGTATAATAAAAACTTCCTTAAGAATTACAAGTAAAGGAATAAGGGGTTCATTCAAGAAGGTCATACCTTTTTATCAAATAGGAGAACCCGAGTTTGATTTGGATGAGACTCTGCAACACCACCCTTTAAAAGTTGCTAATAAAACACTCGCATATAATGATATACATGGAATTAAGCGACAAAGACAAAAAAGGAAGGTTGTTTTGATCCTTGACACGAGCGGTAGCATGTATGGACGATTATTACTGAATGCTGCATTGACTACATCTGTCCTTGCTTATAATATGGAAAAGGAGGAATTCGCCATCATTCTATTTAATTCTACAGCGATGACTCTCAAAAAAATAGATCAGAAAAAACCCGTATTTACTATTATTGATGAAATTTTGGATTCGGAAGCAGTAGGGTTTACTAATATTTCTATTGGTCTTGAAAAAGGTTTAAAAGAACTTAACAAAATCAAAGAAAAGACTCATCAAAAATTCGGGATATTAATTACAGATGGGAATTATAATCGTGGAAAGGATCCCATAGGATTAGCCAAAAACTTTCCTAAATTACACGTTATAGGAATGCCCGCTAATAATGATGCTGATCGGGGAATTGACACATGTCGCGAAATTGCTAATGCCGGGAGAGGAAAGTTTTTTGCAGTAAAGAATTATAAGGAAATTCCACGAGCTCTGATAGAACTACTTTCTCAAACCTAGTTCAATCTAATGATTTTCATTAAGTGTGATTATCAGTAATCTTTTATGATTTGGGAAATTTTTAAGTTAATAGATTGGATGAAAAATTTATGAACTCAGAAATTAGAAGATATAAAAGCCACTTATCTTGGCTTTTACACCATCTGTTTAGGCAAAAAATATTTGTTTTGTTAGTTGGTATTACCATAGTTTTTGTTCTGTTTACAAGAACACTAATTCCTCTCGTATTGGGAGATATTGTTGATAAGACGATACAGATTAGCACTATAACAGAAATTCTTCCTTTCATTTTTTTGGCTTTATCTTTATACCTAATAAACATCTCTATGGATTATAGTTCAATGATGTTGGGTCACTATTTAGGGCTAAAAATTGAAAAAGATATGCGAACTGAATTTTTTGATGTAATTCAATCAAAATCACTTAAATATCATGATAGTGCAAGAACGGGAGATTTGCAAGCATTAGCTACTTATGATCTGAGAATTATTAATACGATGGTCTCTCACGGTGCTTTTTATATTTATCCATTTATTCAAGTAGCTATAACCGCTATTATTTTATTTGACCTACTTGATTTTAAACTTGCTTTATTTTTCATTCCATTCCTTATTTTCTACCTATATTTTATTCTGCATTATCGAAAAGCACTTTCGCCATTTGTTACCGCAAGAATGAAAAAGCATTCCAATATCGCAATAACCCTTCAAGATGACATTAGTGGTACATCGGTAATTAAGACTTTCACGGCTGAAAAAAGAGAGCGTAAAAAATTCCTTTCAGCGGTTCGAGCATTTAGGGATAATTGGATCGGAGAAAACAGAGTACAATCTAGATTTTATCCCTTATTAATTTTGTATTTAGCGATTAGTACAATGTTCATGTTAAGCTGTATTTTTGTATATTTTAATACACTTACGATTGGAGTATTAGTTTCTGTCAATCTATTATTAACAACATTAATCGATCCCACAAATACAATTTTCTGGGCAACTAACGATATGATGAGTGGTTTTGCAGCATGTAAAAGGCTTTTTAAGGCCTTATCAAAAGGGGAAAGCGAAAATGATTCTGCAACTACTCTAAATAGATGGCCAGAAAATTTTCAAGGTCATATTGAATTTAAAAATGTCAGTTTTGATTATGAAGATGAATCTAATAATGTCACTCCAGTTTTTGAGAATTTGACCTTCTCTATTGAGCCCAATCAAACTGTTGCATTAGTGGGACCTACTGGATGTGGTAAAACTACATTAGCTAAATTGATATTGTCGCTTTATAAGCCAAGCAGTGGAACTATACTTTTAGATGGAATTGACATACAAAATTATCCACTAGAAATATTAAGAAAACATATAGGATACGTAGAGCAAGATATTTACCTATTTCCACGTTCAATTAAAGAAAATATTTCGTTTGGAAAACCAGAGGCTGGAGATGATGAGATCCTTGAAGCTGCACGATTAGCCCAAGTTGAAGATTTCGCTGAGCTATTTCCAGAAAAATATGATACAATAGTAGGAGAAAGAGGAACTAGACTTTCTGGAGGAGAGAGGCAAAGAATTGCTATCGCACGTGCCTTACTAACCAAACCCGCTATCGTAATCCTTGATGATTCTGTATCTGCAGTAGATAGTGAAACTGAAGAGAAAATCGGGAAGGCTATTGAGAATGTCTTGAAAGGAAGAACCACGATAATTATAACTCACCGTTTAAATGCGATTAGAAATTCGGATAAGGTTTTAGTTCTAAAGAACGGGAGAATTGTGGCAGAAGGAAATCATAATGCTCTTATCACAAGATCACAAGACTACAGGCGGATATTTGGAAAACATTTAGATTTACCTCCAATTAAACGAGAAGAGGGTGTGATTTGATAAATGGGGCTTTATTCAGGAGTAGTTAAGCAAAAGAGAACAAAGAATTACTCCGATCGTGAACTATTTCTTCGTTATATAAAGCGTTTAGCACCCTATAAAAAAAGCATATACTTAATTTCACTCTTTATTGTGATCTCAACGGTTTCAGATACCTTCAATCCTCTTTTAGTTGGATGGGGGGTAGATGAATTATCCTCTGGTAAACCAAATCTATTACTGATTCTGTTAATAACTATGAGCTATGTATTTTTCTCTGGTGTTGTATGGCTAATGTTTCATTTAAGAAGAAGGGAATACGGCAAATTTGTACCCTATTTTTTAGAAGACCTTCGCATGGATATATTTGATAAAATTCAAGAACAAGATATGAGTTTTTTTGATTATTATCAAAGTGGAGCGTTAAACACGAGAGTTACTAACGATGCTCTTGATTTTGGAGACACCACCTCATTAATCGCAGAAACAGGTGGTAATTTCTTAATTAGCATCCTAACATTTTTTATTTTAGCTTACTTAAATTTATTTCTTGCTTTAATCGCGCTAGCAGCCGTACCAATTGTTTTGCTTTTAATGTTTTCTTTAAGAAAAATTGCAAGATCGGTAAGTAGGATTTATAGAAAGGCCATTGAGGGAGTTAATGATGCAATGATTGAATCTGTAGAGGGAATTCACGTCGCAAAAAGTTATGGGCAAGAAACTACAATCTCAAATAAATTTCTTGAGGTCAATAAGACATATTTTAAAGCTAATTTTAGATTAACTGCTGTTACTCATCTCTGGAGGCATTTACTAAATATAATCGCATCAATTACTATTTTAATCATCATATATTATAGTGGATTACTTGTGATTCAAGGAGAAATTACTCCAGGAGTTATAGTAACTTTTATTCTTTACTTACAAGGATTCTTTAGACCGATTATTACACTCGCTACTTTTTTTCCTCAGTTAAGTACTGGTATGGCTGCCTATGAGCGTATATTAGAGGTGATAGATTCAGAACCAGAGCTTAAGCAAACTCCAAAACCAGAAAAGATTGCCAACATTAGGGGAGAAGTATTATTTGATGACGTTGGTTTTTATTATAAAGAAAATGAATGGGTTTTGAGAAATTTTAATTTAAAAATAAAGAGCGGTGAAAAATTGGCAATCGTAGGACATACAGGCGCTGGTAAGACTTCAATTATTTCACTTATCAATAGATTTTATGAGTTTCAAGAGGGATCAATAAAAGTTGACGGAATTGATATTAGAAACCTTCCTTTAAAGACTTATAGAGATCAAATCGGCACCGTTCAACAAGATGTGTTTTTATTTTCCGGATCCATAGATGAAAACATACGATATGGAAAACCAAAAGCTACTGAGGAGGACCTATGGAATGCCATTAAAACTGTTCATGCTGAAGAAATAATGAATTATTTACCAGAAGGATTGAATACATATATTGGCGAAAGAGGAAAAGGACTTTCGATGGGACAAAAACAAATTATTAGCTTTGCTCGAGCTATTTTAAGTGATCCAAAGATCCTTATATTAGATGAAGCTACTTCTAGTGTTGATGCATATACAGAGGCTATAATTCAAGAAGCATTAGAAGAACTCTTAAAAAATCGAACATCTATTATAATTGCTCACAGATTGTCTACTGTTATCAATGCTGATCGAATTATTGTATTAGATCATGGAAAACTTGTGGAAGAAGGGACTCATCATTCTCTTCTGAAGGAAAGAGGAAAATACGCAAAATTATACCGACAATATTTTGAACATCAAATTTTCGTCTGATCTGTAATCTATTAAAGTTAGAAATATATTTTAATAGCATTTGTTCTAGATTATTAATCAAATTAATAAAAAAAACCACTTTGAAAAGAAAATGATTTAAGTCTTGAACGAGAAAGATTAATGAACTCTTTATCTCATCAAGGTTAATATCCTTTAAATCTTAAGAAAATAATACTTTACCTGTTGATAATTCCCTATTTTAATAAATTATAATCATTTTCTATATATTTTTGAAATATAATCTTAATATAGCTTATGGATATAATATTTAAAATAACTAAAAATGTGGAAAATTTTGCTTTATCAAGACGTATTCTCATTAATGTTTAATTGGTTTTTCTTAAACTTCTTTCCGATAATAATATCACTAGCAGCAGTGTTAATAGGTTATATAATCAATCTCATAATTAAAAGGCAATTATTAAAACTAGCGAAGAATGAAAAGTTGGCACGAAATACTGCAATTAATATATCGACTTTAGTGAAATATCTTATTATTTTGATCATACTAACTGTTATTTTCATGCAATTTGCACAAAGTTTAGGGTTGCTTACTGCACTGATCACTGTTATGGGGGGAACAGTTATTGGTTTTGCTTCTATGAGTACAATCGGAAATATGATCGCTGGTATAATTATTATGGTAAGTAAACCGTTTTCCGTCGGAGACAGAATAATTTTTAACGATCAAATTGCGGATATTACTGAAATAAAATTAATTTATACCATTATGATTACTCTAGATAAAATACAAATCTCCGTACCTAATCAACAATTAATGAATTCGGAGATTATAGATTTAGGAAAAGATAAAATTATTAGAAGAAGTGTTTCAATTACCCCAAGCTTTAAAGAAGATAGAATAAAGATTGAAAAAGCCCTATTAGAAGTACCAGAAAGTGTATCACAAGTTTTAAATGATCCTAAACCATATGTTTGGATAACAGAATTCCAAAATTATGCTGTTCAATATACATTATATGTTTTTATTTCTGATATAAAGAATCTCCCTTATATTGACTCAGAATTACATAAAGCAGTATTGGACGTTTGTAATAGACACAATATCGATATTCGTACTCCAACGCTAATAGAACAGGTAAGTTAATCTTAGCGCTCAATACTTTTTTTTTTAAATTTAGCTATTATTCTACCTCGCCTCTTTTCTAAAGGAATAGAAGACCCCAGTAAATCATTGAAATTAAGTTGCTGAACTAGTTTCGGTCTGAAAAAAAGTTTTTTATAATTTTTATTCCAATAGAATCTTAAACTCGTTAAGTATTTATTAATTTCTGATATCTCTTCAATTTGGATGTCGACATAAGATTTTATGATCTCAACCAAAGAATTATCTTCGAAGATCCTGTTTTTTAGAAGTCCATCAAAAGATAAAACATAAATCGTGTTATTTAAATAAAGCTTTTCTTCATCATCTATCGTTAGACCAATGTAATTACCATAAGCTTCGAAATTGTGGCTAATCTTAGTTTTAAGATAAGACTTTTGAATTATATCGCGATTTCGTGTTTTATTTAACGCACTTACGTCAGAAACTTCGATTTCTTTCTTTTCAATAATATTATAGTATTTTACTTGAATATAGGTGTAGATTAACATTTCAATATCGGTATAAAATTCTTTTACTTGTTTTGTTAATAAACGATCATCCTTAAGATGATCCCAGATAATAAAAATTAAAACTGCTGAGGAGATTAAAATGTTTATATATACGATAAAGTTTTCTGTTCCCATCTTATTAAATCACTAAATCCATTTTCTGCTTTTAAAATACAATATCATTATAACAAATATACCTATCATTACAAATATCAAAATTTGATATGAGAAAGGATATGAAAATTCCGGCATGTTTGGAAAATTCATACCATAAAATCCAGCAAGAAATGATAATGGTATGAAAACCGTTGATATTATCGTTAAAACCTTCATGATATCATTCATTTTGTTGCTAACACTCGAAAGATACATATCGAGCATTCCAAATATAATTTCACGATAATTATCTATCGTCTCTGTAATTCTAAAAATATGATCATATACATCTCTGATGTAAATCTGAAGTGAAAAAGATATCAACTTTGATTGTTCACGCTGCAATTTATTTACTAATTCTCTAAGAGGCCATACAAATTTTCTTAGATCTATGATCGTTCTTTTTATTCGATATATTTTCCTCAGAGTTTCTACTTCTGGTTCACTAACGAGTTCATCTTCAATATTTTCTATTTTCTCACTAATGTATTCCATAACAATAAAGTAATTATCAACAATTAAATCAACTAAAGCATAGAGTAAATAATCAGCCTCCATCGTACGAACTTTTCCCTTTGGAATCTTTATCCTATCAATTATTGGCTGAAAAATATCTGATTCTTCCTCTTGAAAAGATAACACAAAATTCTCCCCTAATATAAGACTAATTTGTTCTTGATCAAATTCTCCTCTTTCTTCATTCCATAATAGATTTTTAAGGACTATGAAAATATATTTTTCAAATTCTTCTAATTTTGGTCTTTGTAGAGTATTTAGAATATCCTCGAGTACAAGTGGATGTAGGTCAAATAGATTCCCAATATTTTCTATTAAATCCACATTAGCTAATCCGGTAACATTCATCCAGTTGTTCTTATTCTTTTCTAACATATTTGACTCAATTTTAAGATCTTCTATCTCTTTAATCTCAAAATCATCTTTGGTATAAGTAATAATTCTTAACTTCGATTTTTGTCTCCTTATTTTTCCAGTATATATTAAAGTTCCCGGAGGTTCTCCAATTTTTTGTTTTTTTTTAATTTTGAAAATATTTTTTGGAATCTTTAAAACCAATTTTTGTATTATGATTTGTTTTTAAAATAATGCGCAAACATTTAAAAGCTTACCAATCTAGAATAGATTTTGAAATCTTAACATCTACATAGTTGAGTGGTTAAAATAATGGAAGAAATAAAAAAATTAGAGAAAGTCTCCCAAAATGAGTTTGAATTAGCCAAGACAGAAAAAATCATTGCTAAAGAACTGAAAAAGGCGGTTAAACAGGAGATTAAAAGGGCTAAAATTCGAGAAGATCTCGTAAAAAGTGAATATGAATTAGCCCAAATAAAAGATAAACTCCATCAGAAAACTAAAAAGTATATTGAAAAAAAAATTGAAATCAAAGAAGAATTAGGCTATTCAGAAAAAGGTTTAGGAATTGAATTAAATCATGCAAAATTCAATGAACGAGAATCGGAAATGCAAAAAAATATAGCAGAAAATCATAAAAAAATTGCAAAAGTAGAGATAGAGATCGCAGAAAACGGATTAAAATTGGTTAATAATAGGTTGAAAGTAGCAAAAATAAGAGAAAATCTCGCTAAAAAGCAAGAAACTTACATTAACTTGTTTAAGTCTTCAGCTGCTAAAGAAAAAATTGACAAGGCTAAGGAAGCATATCTTAGGCTAAGTAAAGATCTCAAGAAAGCAGAAAAAGAATTAATAGATCGAAATAGAGAAATCATGAAAATACATAATGAATTATCTGATTTTAAGAAAGAACTCTCTCTAAAACTCGCTGAAAGACAAAAATTAAGACCCGAAATACAAAATGTTCAAATAGATTCGTGATTTCATTAAAATATATATAATTTTAAAATTAAATTTTTTATTGATTTTTATGGTTTTTTTAAGTTCGAAAAACTTTAACATCATTTCTGGCATAATAATTATTGTCCTTTCTATCATCCTCTTAGTCTACTCTACTGCTACAATTATTTTAATTTTGGTCATTTTGGCAATTCTGATGATTTTTATAGGGGCCACTCAAATATTTAATACAAAATCAGATATTAATCTCGAGGGAACAAATCTAGTTGTAAAATATTTAATCGGCGTATTTGAATTAATTATTGGAATTATTATCATTGTTAGTTTATCAATTGATCCAATTGCTACTGCAGTATTTGTTATCCGATTGCTTGGACTCGTAATTCTTCTTATTGGATTAGCAATGTTATATGTAGGATCGATGAACTATGATTATAGCAAAGAATACCGATATATATTACTGATAATAGGTTTAATAACGATGATTTTCGGGATTTTCATCTTAGTTATCCCCACAGTTGGTTTTACTCTTGTAGCTATAATAATAGCTCTTCCACTACTCTTTAATGGAGTAAATCGGCTTTTTAAGGAATTTTTAAATTGAAATTATTAAATTGAACTTTCCAATAAATCAAAAAAGCCTAATAAGAATCAATTGAAATTTAAGGAAAAAATAAAGTTAGGATTCATTAATTGAAAGGAGTTTTCTCATCCATCTTGGCAGAATGAATCCGATATAATAGAAAGTACTTGATAATACCATAAAAATTCGAAAAATGATCAAGGTCACCGGTGTTAAGGGTAAAAATCCATCACCTATTGCCCCAATTGCATACAAGTTAAATGATAAAATTAGGAATATTCCTTTCCATTTGAGAAGTTTATCTTCATTTTTTATTGAATTTATGGAGAAGTCATTACCAGTCACCGTACTAATTAGTAGTGAATAAGCAAGAAAAATTAAAGCATAAACTTTGTATTCAGTATCGACGGCAGTAGGTCTTAATGCAATTAACTCTATTATAGGTGCACCAGGAGCTAAAAATAAGAAGTATATTACGTAAATATAAAAGGCAATTGAAAGAATGGTTGTTGTTATCAATAAGGGTTTTTTTGCTTTTGGATGTAATCCCGGAATATATATTTGAAACCATGAGAAGAGAGCAATTGGAACTCCTAATGTACCTAATAATATGTAAGTAGTATACGGTAAAGCCTCAGAGGTAATTACCCAATATACATACCCAATACCGCTAGGATACCAAGGAGACATCGTGAAAGTAACCGCTAAAAAGAGGTAATAAAACGTCTTATATTTAAGCTGAACTGCTTTAATTAAAATTAATGCTCCATAGAACCATGCGACAATTAAAGAGATAAATGCTAATAATCCCGAAAGTTGGCTTAATGGATCTAACTCAACTTGAAATATTTGATTTATCATGAATATATGGTCTAAGATTTTATTAAAAAATATTTATATTTTTTACAAATATGGGACATATATACAAAATGCGATTTTGCTGTTATTAGTCTTCTTAAAATAATTATCAGAGCACAATTCATGTCAAAAGAAAAAGTTATTACTGAAATAAAGGAAATAATTGATAGAGAAACCAAAGCTTGGGATAATAAGGATGTTGACCTTTTAATGACGGTGTTCCACCATGATATGGTTTGGCCTTGGCCTAAATCACCCCAATCGCATGATCCAATGGACTGGGTAATAGATTGGGGGAGATATAATTATGATCGCTGGAGAAAAGGCTGGTTGGATCTTTTTGATACACATGAGTTGATACAAAATCATAGAGTAATTCAGAAGATAGCGATTTCTAAAGAAATGGATGGAGCATTTGCTGTAGTGGATATTGACACTCTATGGAACGATAAACAAGGAAATAAAAATCATTGGAAGGGAAGAACGTGCAAAATTTATACCAAGATTAATAATGAATGGAAAATGATTGCCCAAACTGGAGTATTAAGGTATTAAAGAAAATTTATATTAAAACTTCTAAATCTGCCATACAAGGGTGGTCTTCAATAAATTCACAATTTAAACCTAGATTTTCGAAATATTCACATAAAGCAATGCAAGCGAACTTCTCTGTGGAATAATGTGTTCCCCCGATCAAGTTAATCCTGTTTTCTTTTTCAAATTTATGAGTATTCTTACTATAATTATTGATGGCAACCACGCCAGTTACATGTGTATTGATTCCAAGTTCCATTATTTCTTGAATGATTTCAATTTCATTTCCTCCTCCTGCTATAAGGGCAACTCTTTGATTTTCTATTAGATCTGATCCATACTTCCATAACTTTGTCTTATGCCCCACAACATTAGTTAATTTCAAATTCAAATCTTCAGGTGTTGTAGCACCAGTTTGCCCGTATATTCCTACTTTAACTCCACGATAATTGTAAAATTCTCCTTCTATGTCAATTTCCAGTTTTTTTGCTAAATTTACTGTTGTTGAATAATCGCCATTCTTATCTAAGGGAACATGAAGTGTATAAATCGAGATCTCCTTTGCCTTTAGTTTTGGTAATAATTTTGCATTGATATCTTGAAATACTCTTTCTTTTGTAAGATCCCATACCATAGGATGATGTGTAAACAACAGGCTATTTCGGGAATTCAATTCCAGTATTTTATTGAGAATCAAATCAGATGGGAAAACAGCTGTAAAAACTTTCGTAATTTCATTGGAATTGTCAAGGAGAACCCCCATATAGCGTTTTTTAAAATTATCGCTAATAAACTCATTGAAATCCATCTCTGACCAATCATCATAACAAAATGCCAATCCAAAATCAATTTCTAACTTTTTATATATTTCTCTCGAATCCATAAACTAGTTCAACTTTTTTAACGAATTAAATTATGATTTTTATTAGATGATAAAACACTATTTCACTAGTTTAATGTGTTCAATATTATTTAAGATTGTCTGGGCAAGCGGAATATGTCTAAGCCCTATTTGGTTTAGGATCGTTAGGGCCTCATTATATTTCTGCAAGGCAGATTCATAATTTTTACTATAAAAGTCAACAGTGCCTAAATTATTAATGAAACTAGCAGTTCCAACTAGATCACCGATTTGTCTACTTAATTGTAATCCCTGATTGTAAAGTTGAGTCGCACCTTTAAAGTCTTTCTGGTCTTGTAATACCATCCCTAATTTCTGGAGAGAATTTGATTGTAACGACAAATCGCCAGAACTCTTCCCAATTTCTAAAGATTCGATAAGTAATTGAAAACTTTTTTTATATTTGCCTTTTTGATAATACACATCTCCCATATTAATTAAAGTACTTGCTTTTCCATATAGATATCCAGTTTTTTCGTATATTTTGAGAGATCTTTCCCATATTTTTAGAGCATCATCTTGTTTCCCTTGATAATAGTATACAAGACCTAAATTTACTGAACTATTTGCCTCTACGAGAGAATCACCAATTTTTTTAGCCAAATCTCGAGCATTGATCAAATTTTCAGTTGCTTCTGTAAAATTAGAAAGATTAGTATACAACAACCCCAGGTTATTTAAAGCTGCAGCTTTCTTGGACAACTCCCCAAACTTTTCAGATAAATTAAGAGCTTCATTTAAATAACTCAAAGCTTTATTAAAGTTTCCTAATTTAATCATAAGATCTCCTAAAACAATTAAATTACTAATAACTGCATCATAATCGTGAAGTTGCTTATTAATCATCAAGGATTCTTCATAGTGTCTTATTGCATTTTCAATTTTCCCCATACTAACTTCAACCATTCCTATAATCATCAAGATGTCCCCTCTGTCCGATAATTTTCCCACGCTTTCAGAAATTTCAAGGGCTTTAAGTGAGTATTGCAATGCTTCAGAGTTCCTATTTAAATTTTTAAGCATTGAACTCATGTTCCTTAACACTATTGATACTTCATGTGAATCTCCAAGTGATTGAAAAATAGGTAATGCTTTTTGGTAATAAGATAGAGCTTCAGTATAATTTGCTTGTTCATTATACACCGTAGCAATACTATTGAAAGATGCTGCCAACCATTCATCACTATTTAGTGATTTTGCCATTTTGAGAGTATCTAAAAATATACTAAGCGCTTTTTTATGTTCTCCTAAGGAAACTAGTACTTTTCCCTCCAAGAGCCTTGCTCGAACTTCAAGTAAACGCCTTTTACTTTTAAGAGCAAAGTCTCTAAGTTGAGTTGCACATCTTAAAGAATCTTCATAATGATTATAATCATAATATAATTGCTGTGGTATCAAGAACCTT
>Ga0315542_1001495_pt1 | contig 14557 bp, 14 predicted proteins | sample SalMarSW160120MG_FD_202541 | JGI IMG/M metagenome (GOLD analysis project Ga0315542, IMG submission 202541) | Salt marsh sediment microbial communities from the Plum Island Ecosystem LTER, Massachusetts, United States - Salt Marsh Sediment SW1601-20 ...
GTATTCTTATGGGGTTTCTACCCCAACAGTGGACTATAAAACCTACCCGTTCAACACATCAGATGTTAGTAAAAAACACCGTAAAAATCAAACATTTTATTTGCCATCTCGAATCTTCTTTCCCTGATTGTCATCTCGAAGGAGTGAAGCGACTGAGAGATCTTATAGCATTCACCACGAAAAGATTTCTCTCCCGACATTCTATAATATTAAAAAACAGGTTCCCACGCAGAGCATGGGAACCAGAAATTGTCATCTCGAAGGAGTGAAGCGACTGAGAGATCTTATAGCATCCACCACGAAAAGATTTCTCGCACTGGCAAGCCAGTACTCGAAATGACAAGTTGTTGTAAAAAAAAGGTCCCCACGCAAAGCATGAGAACCAGAAAATTCCTAATTCATTTGTCGGGATAAATCCCGACCTACAAGACTAATCATGGTTTTTTCTGGTCTTTTTGTAAGTGATCCCATACGATGCAATATCAAGGGGTGGGCGTCATCCCGAAGTTTCGGGATGAGCATCAGGTGAAGCTGAGGTGGATTTCAAACTTCTACGATATGGTCAGTTCAAATGAAATTCAACATACAAAAAGACCGATTCTTTGGGCGACTTTCTTCTAAAGAAAGTCGCATTAGATAAGTATTACTAAACCCATCAGATTAATATCAAACTGATACCTGTCAAACAGGCGGATATGTTTTCCTCCGGCGCATCCATTTCCCGATAAATCCCAAAGGATTCCTGATTTTCGCATCTGTTTTTATCTGCAACTCATCATAGAAATAAGGGATATCATCTTCATCAGAATGCCGGCCCACAGCCTTTTCAAAAATATATCTAACAGGATTCACCGCACTGATGATGTCTTGCGTCTTGCTCTTAGCCAGTCTTTTCACTTCACGCAAAACTCTTTCGATAAGATCAGAAGTAACAATGCGGGTGGCAGATATGACAGTTTGGTAGGATGGATATAACGCTCTTTCTGATTCAATAAAAATGAATTGACAGTAATTTTCCGTAATCATCGAAATACGCGTTAACAGAGCGGCATTGATAAATCCATCCGCAATGGAGCCCAGTATCTTTGAGGCAAACGGAATCCCCTTGAGCCCGCCTGAGAAAACCTTGGAAACAATTTCATCTACGGCGTATTCAACACCTTCGGAACCCCCGATAACAATGGAATAATAAACCATTCGGCCAATACGGAAAAGTTCTCTGTTCGTGACTCTGCCTCTGTACAACAAAAACATTTCTTTCATCATATTGATGCTGGACGAAAGAATAATCACGGCATCCAAAAATCCGTTCTGCGCAATGGCGGTACCGTAAAACACCTGCGTGACATATTTTTTCCGAATTCTTTCGATTTCCGGTTTCAGAAAAGCAATCACTTTTTCATAGCTATTTTTATCACTGGTTAAAGTATCAAAATCTAAATTTGACCGGATGAGGAAGGCGTTTTTCTGAAATCGTTTCATTCTAATTTGGATGAGAGATGGGATCTTTTCCGGATTGCGTATGGGAGAATAATACTGCGGGATGACGATTAATCGAAACAGGGGAATGCCGGCAAAATAAATCACAAAAACAGCAATGATAATCAGGGTGGCATAACCGGCGTAAGGATGCAGTGATTTTGTATATGTATACAGCGCCAAAAATTCCTTGATGATAATATAGATAAAAAAGAGGGAGATAAAAAAGACAATCCGTTTCAGTATTTTCATGTTCTTTTCCGTATTGATTTATAATAGAACAAAACAAGGATCGATGGTTCATGCAGTCTGATCGTTTTATAACAGGACAGTTCAAGAATAAAAGTATTCGAATGTTATTTCCCCAATTCCGAAAACGGGATTGATTCCGTAAATAGTGTGCGCGCTCGGTTTTATCATTGTTAAAGCTTGTACTGTTAACTGTTTGCTATTCCTTCTTCCCCTCTGTTATATAGATGGCTGCCTGATACGAAACAATCTTACCCAGACTCGAACGCAGGATGCCCGGCATACTCGAACCAGTCTGCATATTCTTGTCACCGACTTTGAGATCGGCATTGGAGGAGGTACATGCAATTAGTTTCCCGTTTATGTCAAAAAAGCCAAGGTTGTAGGCGATGTGTTTGGGCACATCGGATAGGTTGGTGATTTTAGGCGAGGCCATAATCACAAAATTACCAAAGAATTCACTCGCACGCACACTAAACACAAGTTGGACGTCACTGTTCTTCAGGTCAATAATACACAGTTTGCCTTCGTCAAATGCATCGGCTTCCTGAATCGTACATTTACCGGACTTAACAATCGTACCCGGGCCTGCCAAAACCATTGTGCTGACCATAAAAGTTAGAATTAAAATAGTCATTTTCTTCATCATTATTTCCCTTCTTTTTAAGACAATTCAAATCGCTCAGGATTTCATAACACAGGGTGTATAAACTTGAAGCTTCTGCACTAACAATGGATTTTGAAGCCTGCCTGTTTAACACATCAAATGTTAGCAAAAATCACCGTAAAAATCAAACAATTTATTTGCCATCTCGAATCTGCTTTCTCTAATTATCATCACGAAGGAGTGAAGCGTAGAAGAATATCCAAAACGAAAAAAATTGGGGAGGTGCTGAACACCTCCCCGCGCGGCTAACTTAATGGAGGGTTTACGTTTCGGTCAAAGCCGCTTATTCATTTTTCACCAGTTTCACAAGTGCATCGACAGCGCGGGGATCACCGCTCTGTCCCAGCCAGAAAATCGCCTGTTTGCGCACCTCACTGCTAGGATGGGACTGGCTGATATAAATCAGTTTGGGAACACCTTCATTATCCGACAACTGGGATAGGGCAAAGAGAGCCTCTTTCTGAATTTCAACATCACTATCTTTATCAACCACATCTCCCAGCGTAGCAGCGGCCTTATCCGAAGCTTTCTGGCCGATCCAAAAAATCGCTTTTTTACGTGTTTCATCCTCTCTGGCATGATATGCCAGATCGATCATGGCATCAACCGCTTCGGCCTGATCCATTTGACTGATAGCAAAAACCGCATGCTCCCTAATCCGGAGCGAGAGATCGTTTTTCGCGATGTCGATCAGATTCTTGAGCACAGTTGTATCGTCAGTCTGACCCAGCCAGAACACAGCCTTTTCCCGCACGTCGGTATAATTGCTATTTCTGGCCAGATCAACAAGAGCCTGCAATGCGGCCTGGGATTCGATCTGACTGATGGAAAAAACCGCCTTTTCCCGAATGTTTTCGGAGGGATCGTTGTTGACGATAAAAACTAAAATCGGAAGGACTTTGGGATCGTTTTCACGCTGGCTGAGCCAGAACACAGCCTTTTCACGTACATCGATGTTTTTAGAGGTTTTTGCAAGATCGATGAGCGTATCGGTGGCCCGGACAAGTTTCATTTGACTAATGGCAAACACACTACCTTCGCGGACTTTCGAGGAACGGTCGCTTTCTGCGGTCTTGGTAAGAAGAGTGAGTACCTTGTCTGTGTCGTGCTGTCCTAACCAGAAAGCGGCCTGCTTCCGGATGTCATCGTGCTCTTTGCTCTGGAGAATATTTTTCAGGAAATCGAAGCCGGAATCCAATGGCGGATGAATCCCCACAGCTGAAACAAAATTCTCTTTCAATTCTTTACCGGACGACTTTTCATACAGCCGGCTGAGAAGCTGAATGCTTTCCTGACAGTCAGCCTTGCCAAGCCAGATCAGGGGCAGGTTTTCCAGATCAACCTGGATCGAAAGATTTCCGAAATGGATTTTCTGCAACTGGCCGGAGTCGTAATAACGGAAAAGCAGAGCGACCTCTTTGAGTACTTTTTCTTCCGGTTTGTCCTTATTGTCGATTTGATCGAGGGCGTCCTGAGCGGATTCCTGGATAGTCTGCGAATCAAAAGATCGATATGAATCATCTTCAACTTTTTTGCCAGTGAGAATCTCCGACAGCGTGATTTCACAACCTTCGTCCCAACAACCCATGACCGATTTCTTATCCATCCATTTTTCGATGCTGTATCCGATCCAGACTCCCTTGTTAAAAGATTGATTCTGAATCTCCTGACCGGCCCAGTTCCAGCGTGTCTGCAAAGGTGTTTCAGGATCGGGATGCCGGATCACCGTGTATTTGCTGACAGCCAAAACAGATTGTGTCAGGAGAATTGCCGAGACGCCTATTCCGATAAACAGTTTGATGTGCTTCATGATTTACTCCTCCTTGTCTATGCCTAACACTTCGAGTAGCGCCTGACGCGCTTCAGGCGTTCCGATATTGCCCAGCGAATGAATGGCTGTTTTACGGACATTCATACTGACATCATGCCTGGCAACGCGCAAAAGAATCGGAACCGACTGATTATTGTCTGTATTTTCGAGCGAATAGACCGCTGCCTTCCGGATTTCTGGATTGGATTCATCCTTCAGAATCTGATCCAGTGCCTCGATGGCTGTGGATGCACTGAGATCGCTTATTTTATACACAACCGCTTTTTTCACTTCAACAGAATGTGTGTTTTTAATGATATTGAGAAAAAGTTCCGGATTGTCATTTTGAACGATATCGTCGAGAGCATACACGGCTGCCTTGGCCAATTCCTGATCGGTTTCTCGGATAGCAATCTCGGCCAGAAAATCGCGGGATTCTGGCAATTCCATGTCACCGATCGAATAAAGAGCGGCCTTCCTGACTTCCCGGTTTTGACTCTTATTAAAAATCTCCCGGAGAGCTTTCATTGCTTCGACGGTTTTCAGATCATCGATTTTGTAAATAGCGGCCTTGGCAAGTTCGGTCTCTTGACCCAGGGCAATCACTTTCAGAACAATGGGAAGTTCCGGACAATCCCGGTCGCCGATACTGTAAATCGCTGCCTTGCGCACTTCAATGAAAGAAGCCTCTTTGATAATGCGGAAAAGCGCCTGATCGGCCGCTTCCCCCTCAATATCTTCGAGAGAATAGGCAGCCACTTTGGCCACTTCGATATCCTGATTATTCAGCGCTGTCTCGGCAAGAAGCGGTACGATACTGGGGTCATCGACATCTTTGAGTCCATATACGGCACACTTGCGCACTTCGATACTTGCATTGGAGGCAAGTATTTCTTTAAAAGCGTTTACCGCCTGTTTCCCGCCGATGTCACCCAGAGCGTAGATTGCTTTTTTGCGAACATTGTCCGACGGATCGGTTTTCGCGATCTCGATCAGTTTTTTCACAGCTTTGGGGGATTCGATATCATCCAGGATGTAGATGATCTTGCCCCGGAAGCTCTCACTAGCGGACCGGTCATACAATCCCATGATGGTCTCCAGTGCCCGTTCATCCCCGATGTCTTCCAGGGCCGCGAGGGCAGCCAGACTAATTTCTTCTTCGTCGCTCTTTTGCAGGGAGCGAACAATGGTTTCGTACTCGCGCTTGCCGGACTGAATCAGTTGATGGCCGATACGGATCATGTTGGCTTTAGCATCATCCGCCCACTTGCTCCGTCCATTCTTTTTCAGGAAATCCTGATAGCACCGGAATACGGATTCAAGTTCCTGGCCTGATTTTTCCCGGGCATAGCACTGCCAAAAAGAGGCACCGTCCCGATAGGCGCTTTTGGGATAGGTTAACAAAAACGATTCGAATGCATGGATGGCTTCATTCCACTTTTCATCGAGAATCAGGTTGTATCTTTCTTGATAGGCCTGTGCGGATTCGTCTTTTGATCCATCCGGTTGAATTATAACAGCCAACTCGGGATAACCGGCAATCTCGGGAATAGCAGAAACATCCGGGAGTTCCGGCATCCTTATGAAGGATAGATCAGGAATGTATTCCTCGATCATCGATGATACATCGACGGCATTGAGATGCCGATCGATTTCAGCAGTCATTTTTTCGATATCATACTGTTTCTTTTCCACCTCGGTTCGTATCTTTTCCCGATCGATCTCAATCTGCGCGAATCCTGCAGTTGAAAAGAAGAAGACAATCCATCCTGCGTAAAGAATCAATGGGTGGATAACTTTCAATGGGGTGATTATTCTCGATTTCATGAGTACGGCTCCTTGATTTATATAGAAATGTGATTGATTTCCTGATTGGTTGCAGGTACGGATAAACGGGTATTGGACTGCCGCATCTCTTCGAGTGTGATTTTCAAGAGAATGCCTTTCCGATCTACCCCACTTCTGACCATATCGATGGCAGACAGGTCGTGTTCTTTTTCAAGATTGGCGATTTGCAAAAGAATCACTTCTAGGTCAGAGACAAGCTCAATGAGCTGTTCCTGCGCACCGTATTGGGTGAGTCCTTTTTTGAGCACACCAGCTTCCCGGATGAGATCCTCTGAGACCTGTTGTTTGCGGGAGAAATCGAGAGCAACCGGATCTTCGGTTTCAACATCGAAGTTGACGATTCCCAAAAGAAGCACCTTGGACTTTTCCAGATAACGGCTGGTCTGATTCTCGAACGATGCAAGTTCTGGGGACGATTCCCTTTTTTCCGTGAATTGCGGAATAACCCTTTTTATGGATGAGGGACCGAGCATCCCCTTTCCAATTAAAATCCCGATAACAAGCAGTGCTACTGCAGCAGCGGTCTGATACACCCATCTCGGCACAGGAAAGATATCGGGAAGTTGCCATCGTGGCTTATTCTTTATGATTGAGGATCTCCGAACCGAATCTTTTAGTTTGGGTGAGAGACGATCCCAGTATCCAGTCCAGAAATTCTGTTCTGGTTCTTTCCGTTTCCGTTGGGACATGGTTTTTAATACGTAAGTATAACCGGCGTATGCTTTAAAGCATTTCGGACAAGACTTCAGATGTGCTTTGAATGTTTTCTTCTGCTCGGAGGACAATTCATCGTACAGCGCCTCGATGAACAAGCTGCGGATCGTTCGGCATTTACTCATGGACAGTCTCCAATCCCAGGTCGGCTTTGTAGAAAGCCAGTTCCTTTTGAAGTTTCTGGATGGCACGAAAAAGCGTTCCTTTAGCGCTACCTACTGTAATTTTTCGGATATTGGCAATCTCGTGAAATTTCTTCTGATGATAGTGGCGCAAAATAAAAATCGCACGCTCCTTATCCGTCAACTTCTGCAGGGCTTGATCGATATGCCTTTGTATTAAGTTGGCTTCGGTTTTTCGTTCCGGATGCGTTTCTGTATCCTCACTGGAGGAATCCTGTTCAGGAAGTTCTTTTTCATCAAATGTTTGTGTGTGTATCATGCTTTTCATCGATTTTTTCCGACGATGATCAATACAGGTATTCATCGTGATTCTATAGAGCCAGGAGCTAAATTTGGCATCGCCGCGGAAGCTGTTTAAATAGCGATAGGCCTTGATTAAGACTTCCTGCGACATATCTTCTGCATCCTGGGGATTGGACATCATGTCTAGAGCAAGGTAATAGACTTGATGTTTATATCGCTCAACCAGTTCCCGAAATGCAGTCATATCGCCGTTTTGTGCACGCTCAATAAAAATCCGATCTTCCGTCAAACCCTGGCTCCTGTTTAATCAACTATTTAGACGAAGAATGATTTAAAAAGGTTCGTAAAACGATAAATTATTAATCTCTATTTGTTAACTAAACTTTGACAATTCTTTGTGTTGTTGGTTTGGAGGAGTGTCATTCTGAGCCCTTCGATTCCTCAGGATAAACTCTATCGAAGCATCTGGGATTGGGAAAAGAAAGATTCTTCTCCCGAAACTTTGGGATCAGAATGACATGTTTTAAGAAATTTGCCAAAATACATAATATGCATTTTTAAGTTGACAGTCTGTTATGAATCCGCTATCTTAATAAAATAGTCAATCCTGCTTTGTATTCAAAAGGCCGTATGCATTTGGGGAAAAAATCCAAACAAAGCGATTCCGAATTGATCCGCGCCGTTCACAGCTCGGACGGGGAAGCGTTTCGAATCCTGTTTCACCGCTATTACGAATCCCTGTACGCCTTTCTCTGGACGCGGACCCGTTCCGCGGATCTGTCCAAAGATCTCGTTCAGGAAGTCTTCACGCGGTTCTGGCAGCACCGCCAGACTGTGGACCCGGATCAGGGATGCAAATCCTACCTGTTCCGCATTGCGGACCGTTTGCTCATCGACCACTACCGCCGGCAATCCTCGGTAAAATCGGCTCAGAATACGCTCCGCATCCAATCGGAAACCGAAGCCCCGGACCCGGATCTTCAAATTACACTGCAGAACGCCATCAGTACGCTCCCGGATCCGGTACGGCGTATGTTCCTGCTCAGCCGGTACGAAGGCTATACCTACCAGGAGATTGCCCGAATGGATCACATCTCGGTAAAAACCGTTGAAAGCCGGATGACGCAGGCCCTGAAAAAACTGCGCGAAGTTTTTATCAAGAAATAGCCTTTAAAAATTGCTGCTGGGATTTATTGTAAACAACTGAAAAACAAAATAGGGTTTTTCGGATTTCATCCGTATAGATAATTGAAAGGATATTTACATGGAATCAGGGCATAAAATAATCTTAAAAAATATCTATGAACAGCTATGCATCAAATCAGTCACGGACAGTCTAACTCCTCCGGAAAAAAAAGAACTAAACGACTGGCTGAACCAATCCGAAGAAAACCGGGCATACTACGAAGACTGCAGACGAACATGGCAGCAAACCGGTTTGACCGTGCCTCCTGAAATCCCCGATACCCAAACAGAATGGCGTGACCTGGCTCGATCACTTTCCATTTTCCCAAAAAAGAAAAAGACCGGTCTGCTGCCTCCGATTTCTCACCGGGTGCGTTCCCTGTTGAATTCATCCTCAGTCCAGGCACGGTGGGCATTCGCATCTGCAGCGGCTGTTCTGGTAATCGCCTTTTCATTGTACCAAATCGTTTACAATACACACGGAATCCAGACCATTTCCACGCAGCCGGTTGAAAAGACAATGGTGCGGCTGCCGGACGGTTCCGAGGTATGGCTGAACAGCGAGAGTACGCTCCAATACCCAAAGAAATTTTCATCAAAAGAAAGAAAAGTCCGGCTGACAGGAGAGGCCTATTTTACGGTTATCAAGGACAATGCACCTTTCCTGGTCTGCACGGAAAATGCACGCACACAGGTGCTCGGCACTGCCTTCGACGTGTGGGCGCGGCATGAAGAAACACGCGTTATCGTCAAGCGGGGACATGTCCGGTTGATGCGCTCTTCCCGGGACACCACCAGTGTGGATCTTTTAAAAAATCAAATGAGCCGGATCGATCAGAAGCACCCGCCGGAAACTCCGCAGTCTGTGAATGCGGAAAACCGGATCGGATGGATGGAAGGACGCCTGATATTCGAAAAAACCCCCCTGTCTGAAATTTTGGAGGAAGTGGAGCGATTCTACGGAGTGAAAATAAATTTAACAAACGATACGCTGAGCCGCGAGACTCTGACAGCTTCATTTGAAAATATTCCCCTTTCCACGGTGCTCCAATCCCTCAGTCTCAGCTACAATACAGCATACCGGATCCGGTCAGCAGGTCAGGTCGATTTCGGTATTTCAGAAGAGGATCCATCATGAAATTCCGGGGAATACATTTTTTAGGAATAGCAATGGTTTGTTGCTGGATTTCGTCCGTCAAAGCAGCAACCCCGAACACACTGCTCAGGGAACCCGTGACTCTGCACTGCAAATCCTTACCGCTTCGTGAAGTGCTGAATACGCTGTCCAAACAGATTTCCGCCTCTTTTGTATTCAGAGATCCGCTGGTTGAGGACATTCTAATTTCATATGATATACAAAACGGATTATTAGAGGATGTCCTGACTTACCTTCTTCCGGAGCACCGGTTGTCATACAAAATACTCCCTGAAGGTTTGATTATCCTGATTCCCGGTATGACAAAGAAGCCGGGGACCATAACAAGGCAGGTTTTTCAATCGCCAAAAGTTATTTATAAAACCGAGCCGGTTTATCCTGCCAAGGCCATCCAGCAAAATGCTGCGGGGCTGGTTTGTCTGCGTCTTCGGATCAATAGCCAGGGAAATGTGGATTCTGTCCGGCTGAAAACTTCCAGTGGATTTGTTGCCCTAGATTCGGCTGCGGTGGACTATGCTCAAAAACTGCGATTTTCGCCGGCTTTATCAAACAACAAACCGGTTTCGATCTGGATGGAATGGGAATTCGATTATAAATTTTCCGACATGGCAGGTGTATCCAAAATGGTTTCACAATAATAATTTTAAATAAAGAATTAAAAAAAGCGTACTTTTTGGCCAAAAAGTATCCGAATTAAAAATGAGTCAAAGAAAGGAGGCAGATTCACCAAATTATTCTTCGCTTTAAAATGTGTAAATGTATTTTAATTTCTGGTTAAGTGGTAAAAAAGGTTTAAAGGGAAACCGACTCCACAGCATCAGAGAAAGGAGAATATCATGAACAGAATGAGATACTTGGCGGCCATTTGTATCCTGTGTCTTTTTGTGTACTGCAGCTCATCTCAAAAAATGAGTTACGGGATGAAGCATTATATCTTTGATTACAATAATCAAGCGTATACCATCTACAGCTATACGCTACAGGACAAGGTAGGATACAATCTGCTAATTTCGAATGACGGCAAACAAGACCGTCTGAAAGCCAAAGATTTAAATCAGGACGGCGTCATCGACACCGTAATTACCGGTGCATTCTCTTTGGCCGAAGCCGAGCAAATCTATCAGTTCGGATTAGAAAAAGCCCAGTCGAACGGCAATCTGGAAAATCGAGAAATCACGCGGTGGTACGAAACAGAAGATCCGGATTACAAATATTCGGTGCAGACTTATCTTCCGATGTTCGGAGAAGCTTATAACAACTTTGCGGTTACAGAAAAGAAACCGTTTGGCAAGACTTTTCTCTTTAAAGACTTGATGGCCGACGGTTCACTCGACAGTGTTATTATAGGTAAAACAGTAATAGCCTCGTTCCAGCCTTTGTATGAAAACGTACTGCAAAAGGGAATTAATGATAAAAAACTTGAAAAACAGGATACATACTATTATGTATCTCTCAGATGAGTTCATTTTATCGGTTCTGACCATATTTTAATATTTGGATAAAGCGGGGCTGTTTATCTTTCTGAATAAAAAAGGCTGTGAGGGTCTCTCGGAGATAAGAAGGGCAAAAAACAAATGGTGATCATCATTAGGCTCTCCCCTCATTTGCTAAGATTATTCGACCCAAACAACCCCGCTTTTTACAACCTTCCAAAATCGATTACCAATTATTATGCCCGGGGATTCCCGGTCTATTCATCTAAATGAATCCCCGTTTGTCGACCATCATTTTTTCAACAATCCTTTCGCTTTATCCTTTATCTTGTTCTCCCCGGATTTAATCTCGGATTTGGCTTTATCGGTGACTTTCGCTAAACCTTGTCCAATACCTTTTCTGCTGACTTCAGCAAGAGCACGCTTCGTTATTTCACCGATGACCTGTCTGGCAATCTCAGGCGGAGTGGCGCCGTTCTTACCGCCGATGTCCCTCATTTCAAATCCGGGCAGATCCAGATTGTATTCCTTATTAAGGGGCACAACCAGAGCATGTATGTTGGCTTGAGAAAAATGAAAATGCCGAATAATGAGTTTAGGCTCTTTCCCCTTTTGCTTTTTCTTGGGCTCTTTGGCTTTGGGCTGGGTTGAACCGCTGGCGGGTAGATTCTTTTGAATTTCTTCCAGGTTGTTTTTCTTGTCTTTATTGACTTCAACATAAATTTTCGGCGCACGGATTGTAATATCGTCAATTATCTTGACTTCTTTCGTAATCGATTTCACATCGATTCCAGTCCCCACTTCACCCAACGAAAAAGCATAGCTCCCCTTGAAGCCTTTTGGATTCCCGATCGAAAGACCGTAAATCCCACCGGACCCGTTCTTGAGACTGATCTTCACACTGCTCACACGCACGGCTGTTTTGGTAGCTTCAGAACCGTACTTTTCGATGGCCATTTTAATAATCATATTGAGATTATTCAGAAGATAAAAAGCGCCCACAACAACAACCACGATAATGATAATAGAAGTAATTAGTATCCCCTTTTTAGATTTCTGTTTCTTTTTACTTTTGGGTGATTTGGGTTGACTTTTCTTGGGTTTGGTTTTCTTTGCCATATCATTCTCCTATCCTATTTTTATACACTTAATATTGTATTCGACGAAACATTAACACATCCGAAAGGCCCGAATAAATAGATTATATATTTTTAAACAATCACCAGTGAGGATATCTTTCATCAATGTTCAGGTCATCTGTTAACTGTATTAAGTATGTACCGTCTTCACGCACCTTATAAATTTCAGTATCAGTATCAGGGGGTGAAGAATAATATCGATGGAATATAATTTCATCGAAATTGACGGACCAGGTGGGAAATTCGCCAGGAATCACTGTCCTTTTATCACTGCCATCGGCCTTCATAACTTTAATGTCCCCGCCTTCATCATAAACAATTTTACCGCCGTCTATCCTCGATTTTTTATACCAATCCGGATGATTCCCATTTTCCGCAATAAATGATGTTCCACCACCACCGGGATAACTGACAATCCATATCCCAATATGGCCACCCACTGCCGGACTGCCGACACCCCTGAAAGCAATCCAATCACCATTGGGTGACCAAGTCGGAAATGACGGAGTAATGGCAGGATCGATATCCAGTCTAACCTCCGACCGATGTCCGACATCGTAAATCCACATTTCAATCCTTCCATCACGGTTGGACTGGTAGGCCAGTTTGGCCCCATCCGGGGACCATGCTGGATAAACATCATCCGCCGGTCCGCCGACAAGCAATTCCAGACCGGTCCCATCCGCATTGATCTTATAGATATCCCAATGACCACTCGCTCCGCCGACTCTACGATTAAAAACGATCTGATCTTTTTCAGGTGACCATTTTGGATAAGCATCAGACCCGCTGTCCGTTAAACGTATCCAATCACTTCCGTCATATTTCATGATATAAAGGTCACCCCAGATAGCAGCGCTTTCCCGATGCATAAAAACGATTTTCGAATAGTTTTCAGGCGGACATCCGGTAAAAAGCAAAAGTCCGAAAACCATCAGCAGAGCAATGATTCCAGTATGACTGAGTTTAACATTTTTCATGATACCCTCCTTTTACATTTCAATGATAGGTTTTTATAGTTTATCATGAAACTTCACTCCTGATGAAATCCCTCAGAAAACTCTGCCCTCAATGAAGTCCATTTCCTGTAGGAGTAAAAACTCATAGAGTATTGGAAAATATAACTGATTTATTGAGGTATTGGAAACGTAAAATCCAGAGCAATACCAACGTGAACCGTAATAATACCGGTTTCCGATTCCAGAATATCGTAATGGAGATTGCTGTTGTCATCAATCTCTATGGAACCCTCTTTCATATACTGGGTCACACCTCCTTTGAGATATCGAATACCCAGTTGAATGGAAACGGCTTCCAGCTCTTCCTCCTTCTCTCCGCTGCCGTCAAAAACACGGATCAGCAATCCGCCGCCAAAACCGTAATTCAGGGATGTATCTTTTAAATGGCTGGATTTTGCAATCGTTCGATCATCATCATTATATTCCTGATCTTTGACTTCGGTACTGGTAGAAAAATATCCGAATCCAAATAATCCGTCAATATAGGGCCGGACAACACCGGAGTGTGGAGTAATGCGAAGCATCAAATGGCCGTACAAAATGCTGTTGGTTGTGGACACATCGACAAAGACATCGGGAATGGTTTTGCTCCAGGGTTCTTCCCGCGTTTCACTGCCGTAAATCAGATAATTAAATGACAGACCAACATTCAGAAAAGATCCGGTTGCCCGATAAAAACCGAAAAGCGAAAATCCGTACCCCAGGTTATCGACATTTTCATGGAACTCGCCCTGGGGAAACCCCAGTGTAAAATTCCCGCCCGCTTGAACGCTACTGCTTGCCTGAGCCATGGGCACAGCAAAGAGTATCATACAGACAATGAGGATGTAACCATATTTACTGAATTGCATAGATCTTCCCTCCCTGTTTTAATGATGTGTCCGTTGAAATAAATGTAAAAATAAGGTTAGAGTACAATAAAAAAATGAAAAATTATCAGGTAAAATACAAGTAAAATCTTCAATAAATTAAAAACCGGAAACAAACATCATTGATTTTTATTAGAATTGTTTTCTTCAAAAGACTGTATTTTCCTTACAGTGACGAGTCAAAAAATGACTTGACATCTTCGATGCTATTAAGTATATTAAGATGTACTTAAACAGAAGATACCCAATGAATCAAATAAATGATATTTCCGAAATGTTAAAAGCTTTGTCTGACCCGACCCGTTTAACCATTCTAAAAATGTTAAATGAAGCTGAAACCATGCTCTGTGTCAATTTCCTTGCCAATCGGCTTCAAATTACGCAATCTGCTGTATCGCAGCATTTAAAAATATTAAGACAGGCAAACCTGGTAATCAACGAACGACGAGGTTATTTTATTCATTACAAAGTGAACGAAACACAATTAAAGAAGGTACCGGAAATAATCAAAAGTTTATTCTTCTAAGAGGCAAAAGAACTTTTTTTTGATTAATAATTTAAGTA
>Ga0315542_1001496_pt1 | contig 14549 bp, 9 predicted proteins | sample SalMarSW160120MG_FD_202541 | JGI IMG/M metagenome (GOLD analysis project Ga0315542, IMG submission 202541) | Salt marsh sediment microbial communities from the Plum Island Ecosystem LTER, Massachusetts, United States - Salt Marsh Sediment SW1601-20 ...
ATTGATAACAACTCCATTAAAATCAGACAAATAATCTTTTGAAAAAAACCTTCCATCAACCATTGACAACTTAAGTGTGGACATCAGGTCCTCGTCCGTAATGCAATAATTGCTGCCATGTTCCTGCCTGACTTCGCCTATAGGACGAAAGAGATCCGAATAGGCAACATCGGGAGGTACCAGATTTGATATACTTGCATTTATTACCCCCGGTATTTTTTTTAACTCCTCTTTAAAGGCGATTTTATTGGAGCCTAATGATCCGGCATTTTTTATTACTATAAGATTATCCTTATCAAAACCCAGATCTTTATTTTGAAGATACTGTAATTGTTTGTATATAAGCAAGGTGCAGATTATCAGTCCGGTTGACATGGTGAATTGAAAAATAACCAGTATACGTCTGATGCCTTTACTTTTCATCCCTGCTTTTATTCTGCCTCTCAAAACATCAACTGGTTTGAATGAGGTCAGATAGAAGGCAGGGTAGCTCCCTGCCATAATGCCAATAACCACTGCGAGTATAATAAGGGAAGCCAGATAATAGAAGTTATATAAAGACTTAATAGAAAGGGATTTGCCGGAGAGCAAATTAAATTGCGGAAGCACCATGATAAGAATGACCTGAGCAAGGATTAAGGATACGAGAGTGTATAATACCGATTCGATCAGAAACTGGGTCCGCAGCCTGATTACAGAACTTCCCATTGATTTTCTGATTCCAACCTCTTTTGCCCTCCCTGAAAATCTTGCAGTTGAAAGATTCATGAAATTAATGCAGGCAATAACAATTATAAATATTACTATTCCAATGAGTAAATAGATAGTTTTCATGTTACCTCCCGGCTCCAGTTGAAGATCTGATTCGGGAGTGAAATGGATATCCAGTAAAGGTTGCAGATAAAAACCATACGCGCCTCCCTGCCTGAGAAACTCTTCAAATGATATCCCCAGATACTGCTGTGCCTGAGGACCGATATGTTTTTTTACCAGTTCAGGTATTTTAGATTCAGCAACCTTCCAGTCAGTGTTTTTATTGATTTTAATATAGGTATTCAGAAAATTGCTTACCCACACTGAGCTGCGAGAATAATCCCATGAATCCATTGACAGGATAATACTGAAATGGAAATGCGAATTCGACGGAGGATCTGCAGCAATTCCGGTTACTGTGCACACCATTTTATCAACTCCAAATTCCAGACTTTTACCTATAGGTGAGTTGTCTCCGGTGCCAGTATACCCAAATATCTTCTTAGCCGTGGTTTCTGTCAGAACAATGCTATTTGGTTTTTGTAAGACAGTTTCAGGGTCACCTAAAATAAGATTGAAACTAAAAAAATCGAAAAAATTTGAATCTGCAACCAGAACTGTCTTTTCTGTAAACTGGTCTTCAAGATGTTTAACAGTCATGTCCTTCCATAATGCTATCCTGCACGCCTGTTCAACATCTGGAATTTCGTCAATGAAACCTGCAGCAACAGGGGCAGACGAATAAGCTGAATTGAATTCCTGACCTGCCATCCTTCCCATAAGATTTACCCTGTAAATCCTATCGGCATCTCTGTGAAACTTGTCATAGCTGAACTCATCAACAATGTAAAGCAGAATTACCAGACTGGTTATTAATCCAAATGTCAGTCCGGTTATATTAATAAAAAAATAGAATTTCTGCCTTCCAATGTTTCGTAATGCGATTTTAAGGTAATTAAATAACATGATTCAAGGCATAAAAAAATTAGATTCCCATTTGTAAAACTAATGTAAAGACGTAATATCCAATGATATGCTGCATGAACAGATAATTATCTGCCAATTAAATTCTTTCAGGCAATGCCATTATGCTGAAACCCTTACAGCAAGCTAAGCTGAGTTCATTAATGAATATTATTGCCTGTATATGCTTAAAATTGGTACTTTTGCCAGGTGTTTGCCAAACAGCTTAACAGGTTCAAAATTTCCAGGCACACCAAAATAAGTTTACTAATAAGTTAAATGAAATTTACAGAACTCAATCTTGAAGATAAATTACTGGAAGCCATATCATATATGGGTTTTGAAACAGCCACGCCAATTCAGGAACAGGTCATTCCGGTCATTCTCGAAAACAGGGATTTAATTGCCTGTGCACAAACAGGTACCGGTAAAACGGGCGCTTTTGTATTGCCCATTCTCGATAAGCTGATAGGAAGGGAAGGAAATATAATTGATACTCTTATTATAGTACCGACAAGAGAGCTTGCCGTTCAGATTGAACAGCAGATCCAGGGCTTCTCATATTTTATTCCTGCCGAATCTATTGCAGTTTATGGAGGCGGTGACGGGAATGACTGGGAAACAGAAAAAACAGCCTTGAAGAACGGTACTGATATCATAATTGCAACTCCCGGGAAATTATTGTCTCATTTGAAAATGGGTAATATCAATTTTGATAGCCTCAAGCATTTGATATTAGACGAAGCCGACAGGATGCTTGATATGGGATTCATCGACGATATACAGACAATCATTTCTTATCTCCCAAAGAAACATCAGACTTTAATGTTCAGCGCTACAATGCCGGACAGTATTCGCCAACTGGCTAAGAAGGTGCTGCATAATCCGGTTGAAATATCCTTGTCGATGTCAATACCTGCTGATGGAGTAGATCAAAAGGCATATTTAATCGCTGATGATCAGAAAATAAGATTATTGACACATATTTTAGCTGAACGCAAAGACTACGATAGTATAATTATTTTTACATCAACAAAAAGCAAGATATCTGAAATCGTAAGGTCTCTTAACAGAAATGGCCTTCCTTCTCATGGAATTTCTTCCAACCTGGAACAAAATAAACGCGAAGAAGTTTTAAGGGATTTCAGATCGAGGCAGATTCGTATTTTAGTTGCCACAGATGTAATGAGCAGGGGGATTGATGTGAAAGAGATCAACCTGGTTATCAATTATGATGTCCCGCATGATGCTGAAGATTATGTGCACAGGGTTGGTAGAACAGCAAGGGTTAACGCGAAAGGGGAGGCTATCACTCTTGTCACTCAGAAGGAGATTTACAGGCTCAGGAAAATTGAACGCCTGATCAAGGCTGCTATACCGAAGATTCAGCCTCCCGAAGGCCTCGGCCCTGCCACTGAAGGGGAAAAAAGCGCTTCCGGATCAAGTCGCAAAACAAATACTTACAGGAAGAAAAGATATTATAATAGGAACAGATAGATAATATGTAAGCATGAAATTATCTTTTTGCGTTGTATTTTTCTTCATTTTTACGGTTTCCTTTTCTTCGGAGGTGTCTGACAGCTCTAAAACCAAATTGGAAGCAAAGGCTAATATCAGCCTGAACAGCAATGGTATTGCAACGATCCCTGCTTTTTCGCTTGATAAACCGGCAGTAATTGCTTCAGTAGCATTAACAAAAGGCCGGTTCAGCTATGATCCCATGCTTGCCTATGGTTTGGAACGAAAACCCTGGTTTATCGATAACTGGTTCCATTACAGAATAATTGAAAAACCTTCTTTTGAACTAAATGCAGGTATAAACATAAGTATGTATTTCTTTGAGAATAAATTTCAGGATGAGGAAATAATACAGGGACAAAGATATTTTGCCATAGCGGCTACCTCGATATATAAAATTTCCGGTAAAACTTCTCTGTCATTTTCTTACTGGAACGACAGGGGACAGGATAAAGGAACTCTAAAAGGGCATTTTTTGACTCTTATCGGTGAAATATCTGATATCAATATCGGGAAAAACATATTACTGGCAGCATCGATGCAATGTTTTTATATCAATTATGATGGAAATAATGATGGTTTGTTTATATCACCAATGATTACATCTTCATTAAGAAACGTTCCGTTTTCTGTTTTTTTACAGGCTACCCAGGCTCTGAGCAGTAATATCACACCTTTTCCTGTATTCAAGTGGAATATAGGAGTATCTTATGAACTTTAGTATTTTTTGTCCTAATGAACTGTGTCATTCAGGAGACCAGGCTTATAAATTTTAACATTAGTTTAACAGGACAAAACAAACTGATTATAGTTTTGTTACTATAAAGATGCATCTTTGCATACGATTTTAGAATACTATGGCGAGAGGATTTAATAAGGTTATTGCTTTACTTTTTTTATCTTTATTTCTGCTGCCCTCAGCAGCTAAGCTTGAACATCGTCATAAACACAATTTATGTGAAACAAAAAATGGAAAGCAGTCAACTGTTTTCCGCGATAATTGTCAGATTTGCAATTTCGAATTTTCTTTTTTTATAACACATATTGGCAATGTTGATTCAGAAAAAGGAAATCCGTCAGATAATTATTCAAATAATTATAATTCGCGATATAGTTCTGATGTATCTCTCTATTCTTTTTCATTGCGTGCCCCTCCATTAAACTTTATTTGATAGCGACATTTTTATGTTGTTCTAAAATAATTGTTTATCCATAAAACTTAAAGAGAATGAAGAAGATACTGATCATTTGTATCATATTATTAACATATCAGATTGCAAAGGCACAAAACACTATAACAGGAAAAATAACTGACAAGGAAAGCAGAGAAGCTATTCCTGGCGCAACAATCTATATACCTGAGCTTAAAGTTGGAGCCTTTACTGACAAAAACGGTGAATTCAAAATTGAGGATATGCCGAAGACAAAGGTTATTATCCAGGTCAGTTTTGTTGGTTATAAATCAATTGTTCAGAAAGTCGACCTGTCGACCACATCAATATTGAATTTTGCCCTGGAACAGGCAATTACAGAAATGAACGAGATAGTTGTTACCGGCACATCACGTGCAACTGAAATAACACAAAACCCTGTTCCTATCATTACTTTGAGCAGTAAATCCTTACAGCAAAATTTAAACACAAATATCATTGATGCAATTACTAAACTCCCCGGAGTAAGCGCTGTTACAACGGGTCCGAATGTATCCAAACCTTTTATACACGGATTGGGTTATAACAGGGTACTTACTTTATATGATGGAGTCAGACAGGAAGGTCAGCAGTGGGGCGATGAACATGGTATAGAAGTGGATGAAAATGCAGTGAACCGGATTGAAATCGTCAAAGGTCCTGCAAGCCTTACATATGGCTCTGATGCATTGGCCGGTGTCGTAAACCTGCTTCCTGCACCGCCTGTCCCAAATGGTACCATAAAGGGTCACATAGAAACAAATTACCAGTCAAACAATGGTCTTTTTAGCGGTTCTGCGACCCTGGCCGGAAATAGTAACGGTTTAATATGGGGGGGTATTGTATCGCATAAGCAGGCTACAAATTACCAGGATAAGTACGACGGACGCGTTTATGGCACGGCTTTTAATGAAACTGACTTAAGTGGATATATCGGACTGAATAAGCATTGGGGATACTCTGACCTGAATTTTTCAATATTTGATGATCTACAGGAGATCCCTGATGGAAGCCGTGACTCAGCCACCAGAAAATTTACCAGGCAGATAACCGAAGCAGACACATTCAGACCAATTGTTACTGACGAGGAATTAAATTCATATAAGATTACTGTATTACATCAACACATTCAGCATTACAGGTTATACTCATCAAATAATTTCATAATTGGAGATGGTAAACTGGGATTGGTACTGGGTTTTCAGCAAAATATCAGAAGAGAGTACAGCCATCCGCAGTATCCCACGATACCAGGCTTGTACCTTGATCTGAAAACATTTACCTATGATATAAAATACCTTATGCCTGAATCTAAAGGTTGGGAATCTACTATTGGAGTAAACGGTATGTATCAACTGAACACCAATAAGGGAACCGAGTTTATAATACCTGACTATAACCAGCTGGATATCGGTCCTTTTATTCTTGTAACAAAAACAATTAACAAATTAGATCTGAGTACAGGTGTGAGATACGATACCCGTATTTTCAGAAATGATCCGATGTACGTCGGCACAAATCCTGAGACCGGTTTGGGTAGGCAGGTAAATTCGCAGGATACTGCAATTACTGATCACCCATTCTATTCTTTCAGGCACACTTTTTCAGGAATGTCAGCAAGTGTGGGAGCAACTTATAATATTAGCAGGCATATATCGTTGAAAACCAATATTGCCCGTGGTTTTCGTGCTCCAAATATAGCTGAGATATCAGCTAACGGTGTTCATCCAGGTACGTTGATTTACCAGATTGGGAATACCGGTTTTAAACCTGAATTCAGCCTGCAGGAAGATTTGGGAATTAGCTACAGGTCAGACCATATAAGCGGTTATATTGACATGTTTAATAACAATATATCAAACTATATCTTTAATCAGAAATTACTTAATCACCTTGGGCAGGATTCCGTTATTATCAAAGGAAACCAGACTTTTAAATTTCAGCAGACTAAAGCCCGGCTATTTGGATCGGAAGCAAACCTGGATATTCATCCTTACGACTGGCTCCATTTTGAAAACTCAATATCTCTTCTTTACGCTTTTAACAGAGGTGGAAACGGGACCATGATAACCGATAGTACAAAATACCTCCCGCTAATTCCGCCGCTTCATACCAATACGGAAATACGGGCAAACATAAAAAATCCGACAAAACATGTCAGTCTGTTATACCTGAAATTCGGCGTTGAATATTATGCAACACAGAACATGATCTATTCCGCGTACGGAACTGAAACACCGACACCCGGTTATGTTCTTTATAATGCCGGAATCGGGGCCGATATAACAAATAAAAAAGGGAATATTATTCTGAGCATCAGTATTTTGGGAAGTAACATTACCAACACTGCTTACCAATCGAATTTATCACGACTCAAATACTTTGAGGATTATCCGGATAATACGACCGGAAGGTCCGGTATTTATAATATGGGCAGAAACATAAGTTTCAAGCTTAATGTTCCATTAAATTTTAATTAAACTATATTTACAGTCAGTCAATTTTTAAAAACGGCCAAGATGAAAATTACAAAACAAGATTACGTAACAGAAATGATCCGGAAAACTGTTGCTCTTACGGTACTTATACTTTTATTTACCCTGAATGTAGCATCTCAGCCTGGTAACATAAGATGGTCAGATGATGGCAATTCTTATTACAAGATAGAAAATAATCAAGTTGTTAAGTACATATTGCCAGGCAATAAAGGGAGCGTGGTTATTTCCAAAAATCAGCTTATCCCGGCAGACAGTACTGCTCCGTTGCGAATACGTTTCTATCAATTCAGCGGCGACCAGCAGAAAGCCTTAATATTTACAAATACCAGGAAGGTATGGAGATTAAATACAAGAGGTGATTACTGGGTTCTTGATATGAAAACCGGCTTACTGAATCAGTTGGGGAAGACCCTGCCCGAAACTTCATTAATGTTCGCCAAGTTTTCTCCTGACGGGAAATCAGTTGCATATGTCAGTAATGAAAATGTTTATGTTGAAGACCTGGTCACTTCGCAAATCAAAGCCCTGACCGGTGATGGTTCAATAACATTGATCAATGGTACTTTTGACTGGGCATATGAAGAAGAATTCTACTGCCGCGACGGGTTCAGATGGAGTCCCGACAGCAAATCCATAGCTTACTGGCAAATTGATGCAAGTAAAATAAGGAAGTTCTATATGATCAATAATACCGATTCCATTTATTCACGAATAATACCACTGGAATACCCGGTAGTCGGTCAGAATCCTTCATCATGCAGGGTGGGAGTGGTAAAAATTGCCAATGGAAAAACCATATGGATGGATGTTCCCGGCGATCCTGTTCAGCATTATATTGTAAGAATGGAATTTATCCCCTCTTCAGATAATCTGTTGATTCAACAACTAAACCGCAAACAGAATGATAGTAAACTATTTATTGCAGAAGGTACTTCCGGCAGGACAAAACTGATCCAGGAGGAGACAGACGAGGCATGGGTGGATCTCTATCAACCCGGGAATCCGTATACCATTGATTATACGAATAACTTTATCTGGCTGAATGATGCGAAAAGTATACTCTGGGCTTCTGAAAAAGACGGTTGGAGACATTTCTATAATGTTTCTCTGTACGAAAAACCTGAAATACTCATTACAAAAGGTAATTATGATGTGATTGATTTTGAATATGCCGATATAAAAGGAGGATATCTGTACTATACTGCTTCCCCTGATAATGCTACCCAGAAATACCTGTACCACACCAGGCTGGATGGTAATGGCAAAAATGTACTCGTAACACCGTCATCGTTAAAAGGTACCAATATGTATTCTATTTCACCAAACGGGAAATATGCCCTCCACACCTTTTCCAATATATCTACACGTCCTGCCAGAGAGTTTATAACCATTCCGGATAATAAACCTTTAAACAAAAAAGATGATATTGTCGCCAAACTTGACTCACTAAAGGTAAATACCTCCACGGAATTATTTACAATCACAACTTCTGAAAATGTTAAGATGGATGGCTGGATGGTTAAGCCTGAGAACTTTGACCCGGATAAAAAATATCCTGTGGTGTTTTCTGTTTACACTGAACCTGCTGCAACTACAGTAACTGATTCTTACGGAGTCGGACGGAACAGGCTCTACAGGGGAAATATGGCAAAGGATGGATATATCTATATATCATTGGATAACAGGGGAACTCCGGCACCCAAAGGAAGAGCATGGAGGAAATCAATATACCGTAACATTGGAAGGATTAACATACATGACCAGGCTATGGCTGCCAGGGAAATACTGAAATGGAAATTTGTGGATCCTGAAAGAATAGCCGTATGGGGCTGGAGCGGGGGAGGTTCCGCTACCTTAAATCTCCTGTTCCAGTATCCTGATATCTACAAAACCGGAATTGCTATTGCCGCTGTTGGCAATGAGCTTACCTACGATAATATTTACCAGGAGCGTTACATGGGATTGCCACAGGAAAATATGGAAGACTTCGTAAAAGGCTCTCCAATCACATATGCAAAAAATCTGCAGGGAAATCTGCTATACATACATGGAACAGGTGATGATAATGTTCATTATCAAAACGCTGAAATGCTTATAAATGAGCTCATAAAGTATAATAAGCAATTTCAGTTCATGCCATACCCCAACCGCACACACAGCATCTCTGAAGGGGAGGGTACAACTCTGCATTTATCAACGTTGTATACCAATTATTTAAGACAGTTTTGCCCGCCGGGCGGGAGGTAAAATAAATCAGACTAAAAATGAAAAAGTTAATTCTTCTGTTTGTCAGCTTATTGATCACCCTTGGTGCCAGTTCACAGGCTACAAAAAATCTTGCCGAATTACTCGGATATCCAAGGGACTCAAAACTTCTTATCATACACGCCGATGATATGGGCCTGTCTCATTCCGTTAACACAGCCTGCATTGAGGCTTTCGATAAAAAAGGCATAACCTCAGGGAGTATAATGATGCCCTGTCCATGGGCACTCGAAATGGCAACGTACGTAAAGGACCATCCGGGACTTGATGTTGGAATTCACCTTACTTTGACTGCTGAATGGGATCTTTATAAGTGGGGTGGACTGACCTCTTCCGACCAGATATCAAGCCTTCTTGACAAATACGGCTATTTCTATTCAACAGTTGAAGCTCTCGGAAAAGTTGTAAAAGGGGAGGAGGCTGCCAAAGAATTGAGAGCCCAGATTGACAGGGCTATTGCCCTTGGTTTTCAGCCAACTCATATTGATACCCACATGGGAAGTGTTATGGCAAATCCTGAACTAATAAAGGTCTACCTGGATCTTTCGGATGAATATCATCTGCCAATATTGTTTCCCCGGTCTTATTTAAGCATGCTACCGCCGGATGTGGCAAAAGCCCTCAATTCAAAGATCTACCTTCTTGATAACTTATTTATGCTCGAACCGGGTATGATAACAGATAAATGGATCGATCCTTATGTAAAAGCTGTTGAAGGCATGAAACCAGGACTAAATGATATTATTGTACATCTTGATATTGATAATCCTGAAATGCAAGCCATCACCAAAGGACATGATGATTATGGATCAGCCTGGCGCCAACATGATCTAGATATGGTTCTAAGTGATGAATTTATGGATCTTTTAAAGAAGAATAACATCATACTCGTCACCTGGAGACAAATTAAGGATATCATGAATTCTGCAGCATCACCTTACAACGCAAACCAGTAAGAAAATTTCAGAAGAAAGACATTTTGAGGCACAATCTTAAACAGGTCCTTCATATCACTACCGTATGAGAATATTCCGTCAGATCCAGAACTTGTTCTTCCCTGCGACCATACAAGGTATAATGTCGAACCAGGTGAATATTCCCATCTGATAACCATATTGGACCTGAACTGGCGGAAATTAAAATCGGGGTTACCGAATGAATAATTCGTTACCGGATTCCCGGTTTCAACAATATTATAGACATTATCAATCGAATTATAACTGATTTCTTCATCCATATAAACATGATACCTGGAATTAAACTTATCTGCATCAGGTGAAGTGATTTTCTTATAGTTATTATACTTGCCTGCTGATACAAAAGGCTGGCCATAATATTCAATACTCAATTCAGGATTTATAGTATAGTTTATCCTTAAGGTTATGCCCAGGGTTTTCTGATTAAGATTACCAAACAGGTATATCGGATTCTCAGGTGTTCCAACAGTATTGACATACTGTAATTCCTGATTTCTTATGCTATAATCCGGATCAACTGATACCGAAATTAAATTTGATGGTCTGATAACGACTTCAGCATAGTATTCGTGAGCTCTGGAACTATTTCCATCTCCTGAACCATGATAACTACCCAGGAAGAAAGAAATTTTCTTAGACGGATCGGATCCAATATTTAAATTGAAGCTCTGATTTCCCGGAATAATAAATGAAGATCCACCACGTAACATATTTGTTGATATGTTTTCGCTTTGCCTGTTGAATTGTCCATTGATCCTCCATTTATTTTTGAGTTGGGAATTAAAGTTAATATTAGTATTTGTCGATAATAGCTTCCCGGAGAAGTTCCAATACATCCAGTAATTTGTATTGAGGTAAAAATTATTAAATACCCAGAAGGGATTGCGCATATAATATGCTACCCAGGTACCATGGTGAATAATATCAGAATATCTCATATAACCAATATCGTTGAATTCCAATCCGGGAGACCGTACTGTGAGGCTGGTTTCGAACTGGATTCTTTTCTTGCTTGATTTCCCTAGTTTTATGGTACCTCCATAACCTGACAGAGAAGTCAGTGATGAATCAACTGAAAGATAATTTGCATCAGGACGCTGGTAATATCTGGCAGAAGAAGTTTGCATTGAGGTTATTGCCTCAGGCTTTCCTTTTACATCACTGAATTCGGCATTCCCGGCAACATACCATGTTCGTTCCTTCCAGTTATGCTGAAAATCAATACCAGCCGTATAGGCAGCCGTATTAAGAAAAAAGAGATCAGGATTTTTAATATCACGGTTTACTGCAGTAATTATCCCACCCAAAACTGTTTCTCCTTTGTTGAAATCCTGTTGAATACGTCCCACAAAATAGTTTGTAAGAGGTTCAACACTTTCTTTTCTTCTGATACCTGTACTGTCAATCAAAGCATTTTCAATGCTGGTCAGGCTTTCAAGAATTCCAACTGAAAGTCCTTTTTTTGTCTTTCCGGAAACCTTAAGAGCCCCCAGTATAGTAGTTGATTCCGGCATTTTAACATATTCATTGTCTCCAACTGAAGGGTAATAATGAGGATATTGTCCGATTCTTCGTGAATAAAACAGGTTATCGGCATACATATTATGTATTACTATAGTCTGGTTTGGCATAAACTGAAAAATGTTTTTGCCTTCCACAAAGAATGGTCGCTTTTCAGAGAAGTACGTTTCAAAAGCTGTAAGATTAACCTCTGAAGGATCCGCTTCAACCTGGCCAAAATCGGGATTAATGGTGAAATCGAGCGTAAAATCGTTTGTCAGACCAACCTTCCCGTCCAACCCTGCAGAAATCTTAGATGCCTTGCCTGTGTTAAAAGGATCTCCTTCTGTTTTTTCAAACCTTTCAATCCGGCCAACGGCGTAAGGCATTATTTCAATCTGGTGCTTCGGCTTAATATTATTTATGTTATGCAACTCACCGTAAAGATGTACAATCCCGGGGGAACCTTTTGGAATATACTGCCATTGAGAACGCTCCTGCAGACGGAATATATTTCGGGTTACCTGAAGTCCCCAAATCTGTTCATTCTTTTTTCCGAAACGAAGCTGACTGAGAGGTATTTTCATTTCAGCACACCAGCCTTTATCATCAATGGATGTTTTCATATACCAGATTGGATTCCAGCTGTCATCCTCATTATATCCATCATCTGAAATTGCTGCATCACTTTTCGCCCCGGATGCTGAAGCTGCAAATAAATAATCCGTCTGTTTGTCAAAGTGGCTGTCAATATCCACATATACCATGTCGCCGGTAAAATTATCCCTCCTTGACATTAACCTGCTTATTTTGTCAGGTTCAGTATCATAAGCACGAATAAAAATATAGAGATTATTATCGTCATAAAGAACTTTAAATGCAGTCTCCTGTGAAGGCGGCTTATTCTCCTGAGGCTGAATCTGGGTAAAGTCTGTTGTCCATTCAACCAGATTCCAGGAATCATCGTTCATAAGACCATCAATCACAGGGGTTGTTTGAGCAAATGCAGTCTGGTAAGTTCTTTTCACTACAGTGGTGTCTGTTGAGCGGGCATAAACTCCCGTGAATATAGAGAGTGAAATCAGGGGAATAACTATTTTCCTTAACAAGCTATATTTCATATAGTTAAGTTAGTTGAATTTTTGGAATGATTCAATGATAATACCATAATTAGGCATTAAAGGTAAACGGGTTACTGTATTATCCTAAAAGACCCGCATTTATCAGGAAGGATGCATGATGTATATGAAAAAAATCAAAATCAGACTATAAAATGGAGCTTAGTTTAGTTGGATTTTCTGAAAAAGATATCACCACTGATAGTCTCCAGTTTAATAGGATCACCTCCATTATTCAGCTTTTCATTTATTTTCATCGGAATACTGCTATGCATAGCTGAATGTTTAATATCAAGATCTGAATAAACTGTTCCTGTAATAGTAGAGAAATAAAGATCTGCCTGTTTTTCGGCCGGCACTGCCAGATCTATATACCCGCTTATAGACTTGACATTCATCTCCCTGGTCTTCCCGATAATAGTAATGTCAGCATTTATCGTCTTAACAGAAAATTTAGTTTTTTCAGGAATATAAACCTGCCAGTATATTTCGGTGGTATTACAGCAATTGTTCTTCCCTTTAAAATATTTATCCTTAAATTTTGCATTGATATTCACTATATTACCGCTATCATCAAACGACGTCATGTAAGCATCATTATCCTTATTCTCATTAATATTAACCGAGGCTTTGATATAGACTTCATTTTTATTCCATGTTTGTATATTTATGGAATCGGCTATCGAGATATTGAGTGTGAGGGATTCTTTACCTGAAAAACTGATGTGTTTTTCTATTAACTGCTGACCTTCTGCATGGCCAAAGCATAACCACAATACAACCAAAATTGTACTTGTTTTCATATCAATAAGTTTTAAATTAGATAATGGGAGGGAAGGGAATCAGTTTCCCTTCCTCAGATAAATATTTCCACTGACAGTCATGATGCTGAATTTAAATCCTCCACCGTTCAGTGGAAAATTAATCACATTACCTCCGACTTTCTTAAGATCTTCCTTGCTGGAACTTGAAAAATCAAAATCTGAATAGACTCCACCTGATATGGTACGCATCTCCAGGTTCGATGCAGTCTTCGACGGTAGTGTAATATCAATGTCCCCGCTTACCGAATTGATCGAAAATGGCTTATCAGAATTTATTGAACCAAAGGTGATATCAATATTGCCGGCGATTGTTGTAAGCACAAGTGGCCCGGACACATTCGTGAGTTTAATATCATGACAGGTCTTTATATCAATTTCATTTTTCATGTTTGAAAGTGATATATTATTCGATCTCTCACAACCGCTGGAGCTTTCAATAGCCAGGTTTTCAGGTACTTTTATCTTATAGTCGGCACTTCTGGTAAAGGGAATAAGACAGGTAACTTTGATTACATTGCCATCTTTTTCAACATCCAGTCCCATTCCTGTATTATCGGTCCCGGCGGGGTAGATAGCTTTTAGTCCTTTGGCTTTCTCAGGTGGAGTAACTTTCTCTGAATCAGAAGAAGTGATAACTATTTCATTTCCGTTATAGCCTTCAATAGGCAGCTCACCATTGAAATCCTTCAGAATAAGGCGGTTCTCTTTACTGTTCTGCACGGTGATCTTGTACTCCTGAGCCGATACCAGGCCAGCAGAACACATTATCAAAAGTAATATCAAGCTGATTTTAATTGTTTTCATGATCGTTTTTTTAAAATTTAGTACTTTGTATCTGGCAGACCCGGTATCTGCACGGATTTATTAATGATTGAATTCAATTTCTTTTTGTCATATAAGTGTCATAACCCCGTTCTCTGCCACTGATTTTACCTCTTTCAAT
>Ga0315542_1001497_pt1 | contig 14541 bp, 13 predicted proteins | sample SalMarSW160120MG_FD_202541 | JGI IMG/M metagenome (GOLD analysis project Ga0315542, IMG submission 202541) | Salt marsh sediment microbial communities from the Plum Island Ecosystem LTER, Massachusetts, United States - Salt Marsh Sediment SW1601-20 ...
CCGCGACTGACCGGTCCCTACCTCGGTCAAACTCTCCCCGGCGCGGATCCCGAACCGTTCGCTACCGGCGTCGTCTGCACGGGTCTCAATACCCGCGACATGGCCATGACGCCCGACGGTCGCGAGAGCCCGGACGGCCGGCGCTTCTTCTTCGTCTCGGATCGCGCCGACAGCCTGTCCGGCCGGCCCGCCGGCAACGAGGACATCTGGGTGGCGGAGCGCGTGGGCTCGGGCTGGGGAGCACCCGTGAACCTGGGCCCCCCGGTCAACAGCGAGCAGGGGGAGTTCTACCCCTCGGTGACCCGGGACGGCACCCTCTACTTCACCAGGCAGGACCCGCAGACCGGCGTCGCGAGCATCCACCGCGCGCGCTGGACCGGCGGGGGCTACGGCGAGCCCGAGCCCCTGCCCGCTGCGGTCAACTCCGGACGCACGCGCTACAACGCGTTCATCGCTCCGGACGAGAGCTACCTGATCCTGACCATCCTGGGCCGCGACGATACGGTCGGCGGCGCCGACTACTACGTCTGCTTCCGCGGCGCGGACGACGTCTGGAGCGCACCCGTCGACCTGGGTCCGCGGATCAACACCGAGGGCAGCCGCGAACACGCGCCCTACGTCTCCCCCGACGGGCGCTGCTTCTTCTTCATGTCCTCGCGCACGCTGCCGCCGCAGCAGCTCCGCGCGGTGCCCCTGACCTGGGAGAGGCTGCTGCAGCTGCACGACGCGCCCGGCAACGGGGCCTCCGGCGTCTGGTGGTGCGAGGCCTCTTTCCTGCAGGCGCTGCGACCACGATCCTGAGTGCGCTACCGTGCGCAGCGACGATTCGCCCCCGATCCCCAGCATGGCGGCCGCAAAAAATGGAGGGGGCTCCCGAACGGGAGCCCCTGGCTGGAGACGGCCATGGCCGTGAGTGATCAGTGGTAGAGGTTCTTGACGCCGCCCCAGGTGCCCGGCTCGCTGCCGGTGGGGTCGAACGTCGTGGCGATCTTGACGTCGAAGAGACGATGGAAACCGGCCGGCACGTCGATCCCGTAGCTGTTCGGATCGGAAACCGGCGAGCCGTAGAGCATCCAGTCGGCGAGGTAGTACTCGGCCGCCGCCAGGGCGCCGAGCTGCGTGCCCGCCACGAAGTCACAGGTGCCGCTGCCCGTCCCGGAGAAGCTGCCGTCCGCGTCGCTGTCGCTCAGCATCAGGCTCCAGTTCGGATCCACCGCGGCCACCAGGATCAGCTCGCCGTCCATGAAGGTCGTCAGATCGGCGTAATCGGCGGCCGTGCCGGTGGCGATCGGGTCGGCATAGATGTGGATCTCACCTCCGTTGTACGTGAGCGACTTCATGGGGAAGGGGACCGGCATGAAGCTATAGGTCGAGACCATCATGGAGGCGACATACACCGTGTACTGGTACTGGGCGGTGTCGAGGGGAATGGGCGGCGGGACCTGCCAGACGCTGCTCAGGATGCCATAGACCTCCATGGTGCTCCCGACGGCATCGGGGGTTTCGCCGTCCCAGTACTTGGAATATCCACTGAAGAGAAACTCGCTATTGCCCAGGGCGGGCGCCGTCAGCAGCAGCGCCAGGAGCAGGGCGACAGCGGGGGCGAAGTTCTTCCCGGTTGTCGACATTCGTGACCTCCCTCTGTCCAACGCGTCCTGGAATTAGCGATACAGGTTCTTGACCTGTCCCCAGCTGCTCTCCTCGACACCGATGGCCGCGTCGAAGGAGATGTGGCCGTCAGCCTCGAGGGCGTAGCCTTGAGGCACGGGAGCACCGAAAGGATCGACCGTGCCGGAGAGCGTGTAGCCGACCGGATCGGGATACATGGCGTCCAGCTGCGTCCCGCTCGTCCAGACCAGGTGTCCCTCGAAGTTCCCGGCGTGCAGCGTGGGGTAGTAAGTCATGTAGAAGCTCGTGAACACCCCGTGCAGGTAGATTTCCCCGTCCCAGAAGGTGCTGGGGGCCGTCGCGTTGGGTGGATCGATGCCGTAGTCCGGCAGCGTGTAGGCGGGATCGTCGTACCGCTGGGCCACGATGTCCAGGCTCCCGCCGGTGTACATGATGTAGTTCAGGTTCCCGGGATACTCCATCTCGCCCTGCGAGACGAGGTCGGTCATCACGAAGGTCAGCTCCACCTGGTTCCGATCCCAGTCCAGCTCGGAGCCCACGTTCTCGATGTAACCCACGCAGGTCATGATCTCACCCGCGAGGCTGTGGAATTCGGGGTAGAGATCGTTCGGACCGGATTCGTAGAGAAAGCTCGTGAAGTCGAGCATGGCGTTGGTCTGCGCAAGGGCTCCGGACCCAAGACCGAGACAGCCCGCGAACGCCAGGCTCAGCATCATCCATTTCTTCATGTCCCCCTCCCAAGGTTGGCCAGCATTGACAGCTCGCGCTCGGATACGTACCGCGCAGCGACGATCCACATCCGAACATCCGGTGATATGAAAAGAAACGCCCCCCATCTCACGACGTGCTGCGCGGTGTGGATATGATTTCCCGGGGGGATTTTACCGGATATGTCAGCTTCGTTCAACCGCCGTTTGGGCCCCGTGCCGTTTGGGCCCCGGCGCCGATTCCGGAGGGTGGGATGCCATGCCGGCCGTCCGGTCGAAGGACCCTCCAACTCCTTAACTGCCAGACTGTTTGAAACATCGTGCGACATTCTACGTATCGCTGGGAGTGCTCGGTGAAAAACGTTTCAACGTTTTCATCCCGGGAACCGTCCAACAATCCGAAGCGCCGGGCTTCGCTTTCGTCCGGAACCGACCCGGCCGCGTAGCTCGGCAAAGACCCTCCCCGACGGGTGCTGGCGGCCAATCCTAGAAGCGAGGAAGCGAACATGTCCCGGACAAGTCGCCCCCGCCACGAGATCCCCCTGGTTCTGTCAGCCGCCGGGCTGGCGCTCCTGCTCGCGGCCATACCCGCCGAAGCCGGAGACAATTTCGTGCCGATCTACAATCCGGAGCTGCGGGCCTCGCGCGTCGCGGGCTCCATCCGGATCGACGGGGAGCTGGACGATCCCGGCTGGGTCGATGCCGGCCGGGCCGACAATTTCGCCGAGCACCGGCCCGGAGATCAGGTGCAGCCGCCGGTGGACACCGAGGCCTACATCACCTACGACGACGAATACCTTTACGTGGCCTTTCTCTGCTACGACGATCCGGCGGTGGTGCGGGCCTCGTTTTGCGAGCGTGACCACATCTGGTCCGACGATTACGTCATCCTCCTGCTGGACACCTACGCCAGCCAGACCTGGGCCTACGAGATCGCCTGCAATCCTTACGGCGTGCAGGGCGACTTGCTCTGGTCGACCAATGGCGGTGAGGATGTGGGCTACGACCTCGTCTACGAGGCCGCCGGCAAGATCAACGGCGTCGGCTACCAGGTCGAGATGGCGATCCCCTTTGCCAGCCTGCGCTTCCCCGGCGCCGACGAGCAGAACTGGCGCGTGGACTTCTGGCGCAACCACCCGCGCGAGGTGCGCGGCCAGTACTCCTGGGCGGCCTACGATCGGGATGATCCTTGCTGGGCCTGCCAGTGGGGTACGGTGCACGGCATCCGGGACGTGCAGCCGGGCCGGGGGATCGAGCTGCTCCCCTCGCTGGTCAGCACGCAGGCCGGATACCGCGAGGATGCGGGTGGCTGGCAGAACGATCGCGTCGACAACCAGCTCTCGCTCGGCGGCCGCTACGCCCTTTCCTCGAACGTGAACGCCGAGGGGAGTTACAATCCTGATTTCAGCCAGGTGGAATCGGATGCCGCGCAGATCGACGTCAACACCACCTTCGCTCTCTACTATCCCGAGAAGCGGCCCTTCTTCCAGGAGGGCAGCGACATGTTCAACACCTACTTCACCACGGTCTACACGCGCTCCATCAACGATCCCCGGTTCGCCGTGAAACTGACCGGCCGGCCCGGCAAGACCAACGTTGCCTTCCTCTCCGCACAGGACGAGCACACGCCCATGATCGTGCCCTTCGCGGAGAGCAGCGAGTTCGCCGCCGCAGGGCGCAGCTTCTCCAATGTCCTGCGAGCGCAGCAGATGCTAGGTGAGCAGTCCCACTTGGGCCTGGTCGCCACCGACCGGCGCCTGGAGGGCGGAGGATCGGGGAGCGTCATGGGCGTCGACGGGCGGATCCGCCTCGACCAGAACTACCACGTGCAATGGCAGGCCCTGGCCACGCACACCGAGGAGCCGAACAGCCCGATTCTGTCGGAGGACTTCGAGGTGACGACCTTCGACGACGGCAGGCACACTGCGGCCTTCGACGGCGAGGACTTCTGGGGGTACGCGTACTATCTCGGCTTCGGACGCAGCGCGCGCCACTTCGGCTTTCAGACCAACTACTACGAACGTAGCCCCACCTTCCGGGCCGACAATGGCTTCGAGCCACAGAACGACTCACGTCAGGTCTTCCTGCTGGCCGACTACACCTTCTACCCGGAGGTCGGGCTCTTCGAGTACATCGACCCTTATGTCCAGGCCAGCCGCAAGTGGAACTTCGACGGCACGATCAAGGACGAGTGGGTGCAGCTCAACCTCTCGGTGCAGCTCAAGTGGGCCCAGACCCAGGTGCACACGCAGTACCTCCACAGCAACGAGCTCTTCCATGACGTGCAGTTCGACCGCATCTACGGCTGGCACGTCTGCACCAACAGCGTCTGGAGCGAGTGGCTGCGCACGAGCGCGTACCTCAACGCCGGCCATCGCATCGCCAGGTCGGACCTGGTGATGGGCCAGCAGCTCGACGGCGGTGTTTGGTTCGAGCTGAAGCCCCTGGATCGGCTGGTTCTCGAGACCGACTTCGACTGGATCCGGAGCGACGCGGTCGAGACGGGCGAGCGCCTCTTCGAGGGCTTCGTCACGCGCGGCCGGATGACCTTCCAGCTGACGCGCGAGCTGTCCACCCGTCTGGTGGCGCAGTACAACCATTTCGCGGAGCAATGGGAGATGGACCCGCTGATCTCCTACCGCCTCAATCCGTTCTCGATCTTTTACGTCGGCTCGACGCGGGACTACCGCGACCTGACGCCGGAGGAGAACGGCAGCCGGGGCTGGCAGCTGACCGACCGGCAGTACTTCATGAAGCTGCAGTACCTGTTCCAGCTGTAGCCAGCCTGCGGCTCGATGATCTGCACCTTGGGTTCACCCGGATGAACGACATCGGGCCCCTCTCGCCGAGCCGCTCGCGGGCCCGGTTCTCCCGGGTGAATGCTGCCGCGCCCCACCTTCTTGCGAGCCTGGTTTACCATCCGGGTAAAAAAGGCCCCGCCCGCATGTCGGGTTCACCCAGATGAACGATGCGATATCCCGCCCCGCTTGCGGGCCTGGATCAGGGCGTGGGGGAGTCGTTCGGATGGGAGGGACCGTGCTCTTCACCGGCCTCGGGCGGCGGCATGAGGAGCCAGAGGACCAAGTAGACGAGGGTGCCCGGGAATCCGGCGCTGAGGATCGAGACCAGCACATAGACGAGACGGAACCGGTTGGGAGGCCAGCCGATGTACTCGGCCAGGCCGGCGCAGACGCCGCCGATGATCTTGTCGTTGGAGCGAGTGAGCTTGCGTTTTTCGGACATCGCGTCCCGCTTTCCTTGAGAGGAGCGTTTGCGGCGCTACCCGTCGTGCGAAGCGATTATTCCGCCCGATGCCCGCCCTCCACGACTGTATACCGATCACCCGGGTGAACGACATCGCGCCCCACCGCGCTTCCCCGACCTGCTCGCGCGACCGGCCCACGCGATCTGCTAACGCGACCGGCTCCCCCGGCGGCAGCGATCTCCTGTATCTCTCCCGCTAGGGGCTTCCCTGGCGATAGAGCTTCTTCACGGCGCCCCAGGTCTGCGGCTCGATGCCGATGACCCCGTTCACGATGAGAGCGACGTCCGCAAGGTCCAGCGTGGGGTAGTCCAGCGGGCAGAGGATGGCGATGAGCTCTTGGCCGAAGAACACCACGTGGACATCGACGGGTCCTGTGAAGAGGAAGTCCAGGTTGCCCGCTCCCGCTCCATAGTAGCGAAAGTCGCTAGGGGCCTGAAGATCATGCCAGTCACCCTCCAGAACGCAGTGCAGGACACACCGGCAAGCTGTCATAAGGATACCAAACCCGAGTGATGCGCTCAATCGTGGCCGGACGAACCGCTGCTGCCGGACGAACCCCTGCCGCCGGACGAACCCCTGCCGCCGGACGAGCCGCCGCCGGACAAACCACCGCCGCGCGCTTGCGGGTTCTTCCAGTCCACGGGGGGCTGCGTGCTGAGGATCCAGCTGATCTGCTGGGCCGCCGCCGCCCGCTGATTTACATCCTTGAGCAGCTCGACGAAGTTGCCCCGCAGGAGCAGATCCTGCGGGTGCTCCTGGACCGCCCGCGCGTAGGCCTCGCAGGTCTGCTGCCGGATCTCGGGTGTGGCGCGGTCCATGATGGCCTGCAGGCGGGCCTGCATCCGCGCGTAGCTCTCGGCGTGATCCAGCTGCTCCGGGAACGGGTACTGGCCCATCAGGTTCAGGATCGTGGCCGTCATGCGGTACTCGTTCCAGTCCGTGTAGACCAGGGCATCGGCGCACTCCCGCCGGGTGGGCAAGGGAGCGGCTCCATCCTCGTGCTGCTGCACCCAGGCGGGCAGCGCGTCGGCCACGGACGGTAGGAAAGACCGGGCCAACAGGTCGTTGCCCATAAAGGTCGGGTGCACGTGCTCGTAGAAGAGATCCGCATCCGAAGGGGCAGCGGGTCCGCGAGTGGAGTCCGCGAAGACCCGGGCGGCGTCCGCCAGGAAGATCCCGGGCTGCGTGCCGGCCGTCTCGCGGATGATCGCGTTGATGCGGCTGTCGGCGCGGAAGCGCAGGGCATCCCGATCGCGGGCGCGCAGGAAGTGCTCGCGGGCCAGGCTGGTGTCGCCCGCGGCCAGATAGAGGGTCCCCTGCCGGAACTGCAGGTCGGCGTAGCAGCTGTCGATCTCCGCCGCGGCCGCGAAGCCGGCCAGCGCCGCGGCGATGTCTCCCGTTTCCGCAGCCTCCACCCCCCGCGCATAGAGCGAGTCCCAGGCGGCCAGCTGCGCGGATGCCAGGTCGGGCCGATGCAGCGAGGCGAAGGGGGCGCTGTCCCGCAGGTTGACCGCCACCGTGCCGAGGACGACGGGGACCCCGGCCTGCGACGCCGCATTGCAGATGTCGGTCAGGTTGCGCTCGAAGTAGCCGTAGACCTTCTGCAGGCGCGGATCCTCGGCGGCGATCCTGTTGCGGGCGTACTGCTCCATGCCGCCCCACTCCTGCAGCACGCGGTCGCGACCGGAAAGGCGGCCGACGGCGCTCTGCAGGAGCTGCCCGATCTTCGTCCTGCGCAGCGCGATCCCGAAGCGCACGGCGGCCAGGCTGCCGGCCCGCCGCGTCAGGTCGGAGCCTATGCCGTAGGGACCGATCACCTCGTTGTTGCCCAGGTAGAGGATCAGCAGGTCGGGATCGTAGTCCACGACCTCGCGGGCGATCGGCAGCACCACGTGCGAGTTGGTGGCCACGATCGAGGTGTTGATCACCTCGAACTTCACTCCGGGATACCGTCTGGCCAGGAACACCTCGAGGATGCGCGCGAAGCTGAAGGCCCCGTCCGGGTAGCCCTGGGCCGCCGAGGCGCCCAGGACGAAGATGCGGCAGGTCCCGGGTGGCTTCTGCGCCGCGAAGGAGAAGAGCAGGGGGACCCGGGCGATGGCCGGCGGAAAGAAGCGCCAGCCGAAGCGCAGGTTGACCCCGTAGGTGAAGCCGTCCCGGACCGGGAGCGCCAGCCGGGTCGGATAGCCGTAGCCGGAGGTTCGCAGCGCGATCTCCAGGCTTCCCAGCAGCAGGACCGGCACGAACAGGGCCAGCGCGAGGCGCGCCACCCAGCGCCAGGGCCCGCGCAGGGGGAGCAGACGGGGTGGCTGTCGTCGCTCCCGCGCCCCTTGCGGTGCCGGATCGCCGGCATTCTGCCGCGGCGGCCGGTCCTTGCGCTGGCGGCTCATGACGTCTCCATCTGCGGATCCAGGCAGGTCTTCGCGTCCGACGTGACAGGGGCGGCATTATAGCACGGGCCCGCAGGGCTCCGAAGGTCGTCTTCCACAACGTCTGGATAACGTCGACGGGGCGGGCGCGTTCCCTCCATCCGGTCGCTTTTTCGGTTGTTCTCAGCGCCTCTCTTGGTATTCTCTCGCCCTTGGCCTCTCGTCCTCTGAGCGTGGGTCGATTCGGACGCATCCGGCATCCGGCTGCGGGACCGAGGGTGAATGGCGCATGGCGCGGCGATCACAGCCAGAGATCGGAGGAGCCAGCCGCCGGGGCTGGACCGCATGGCGGGTCTTCGGGGGCACGGACCCTTCCGCCGGGGATCTCCTGGTGCGACGGGCCCAGCTGCGGACGTTTCGTCTGGTGGTGAGCATCGGGGCGGCCGGCCTGCTCGCCATGGTGTTGCGGGGCATCGTTGTCGGTGGTCCCTTCCCCTGGGACGATCTTGCCAATGCCGTCTCGTTCCTGGCCATCCTGATCCTGGTGACCTGGGAGCCGGGCTGGCTGCGGGCGCTGTCGTGGCTCGGCCTGGCAGCCCTGTTCGTCAACGCCGTGGACGGCCTCGTGCCGGCGACGGTGGAGGTCATCAGGCCCGCCCATGTCCTCGTGCCGCTCCTGGTGCTCTACGGCGCGCTGCTCGGGGATCTCTGGCTGAGCCTCGCCGCCATGATCGGGGTCCTGGGCATCTATGCCTTCACGTGGCTGGAACACCGACCCTTGCTGCGGACGGACCTGTTCATCCTGACCAACCTGAGCCTTGCCACCGTGGCCTCGGGCCTGGCCGCTTTCGGGGTGCGGATCCAGCATCGCCGGTTCACCGAGACGCTCCGGATGCAGGCCGAGGATCTCCGAAAGGAGCTGGATACGCGGCTCCGGCTGAACGCGATCATCTTCCACGACATCCGCAATCCTCTCGGGGCCCTGATGGCTGCGGCGGAGCTGGCCAAGGCCAAGCCCCGAGCGGAGCCGGAGGATCTGGAGACCGTCGACGTCATGTCCAAGCGCATCCGCGCGATCATCAACTCGGCGCACGAGATCGGGAGCGACGTCGAGATCGGTCTCGCCAGCGTTCCCGTCGCGAGCGTGTGGGAACGCCTGCAGATCCTCTTCTCCGGCCGGCTGGCCGCAAAGGATCAGAAGCTGGTCCCGACGGAGGGTGCGGAGCACCAGGTCCGGACCAACCTCGAGGTACTCTGCAACTCGGTTCTGGGCAACGTCCTCGACAACGCCATCAAGTTCTCGTCCCGGGGCGCCGTGATCCAGCTGGCCGCGGAAGCCGCGGGTGCGGAGGTGCGTCTCGAGATCCGGGACCGGGGGCCGGGCTTCCCGGCGATCGTGCTTCATCGAGGGGAGCGGGGCCGGCGCTATCCTTCCTCCATTGGCACCGAGGGAGAAACCGGCAGCGCTCACGGGCTGCGGATCGCGGCGCTCTGCCTGCAGCGCCTCGACGGCCGGCTCGAGGTGCGCAACCGGGACACCGGAGGAGCCGCGGTGGCCGTCGTGCTGCCCCGCGCCGAGGCCGGCGCCTCCCGCCCCGCCTGACCCCGGATCCGCAGGATTCTCGCGCAGGAGCGCCAGATGCCGACTCGATCGACTGATCGGCTGCTCGATATGCTGCTGCGGGCCAACCGCCTGAAGACCACCCGGCGGGCCGGCTGGGCCGTGCGCGGTGTTCCCGCGCCCGAGAGCGTGGCCGACCACAGCCAGGGTACGGCGCTCCTGGCCCTGCTGCTGCTCGATCAGGTTGAGGGGCCGCTCGACCGGGCGAAGGTGCTCGGCATGGCCATCCTGCACGACCTGCCCGAGTGCGAGATCGGCGATCTCACCACGGCGGCCGTCCGGCACCTGCCACCAGGCGCCAAGACCGCGGCCGAGGCCGGCGCCCTGGCCGAGTTGCTGGCCGGCCTGCCCTGCGGGGAGAGCTGGCGCGCGATCTGGCAGGAATACGCGGATCAGGGCACACCGGAGGCCCGCCTGGTGCGGGATGCCGACCGGCTCGACCTGCTCCTGCAGGCCCTCGTCTACGAGCGCACCACCGGCCAGCGCGAGCTGGGCGAGTTCTGGGAGCATGCCCGGGCGGAGAGCTTCGCCTTCGAGCCGAGCCGGGATCTCGTGCGGGCGCTGACGCGCGCCCGTGGAGCGCGAGACCGATGAAGATCCGCCTGGCCGAGACGCAGGACATTCCGGCCCTGCAGGAGCTGTGGAAGGAGTTCATGGACTTCCACGCCGCGCGGGAGCCGTTCCTGACCCGCGCCCGGGACGGGCACGAGACCTGGGCGGGCTTCGTCCGGGAGCACATCGACGACGACGACAGGCTGGCGGTCGTGGCCGAGGACGCCGGTCAGCTCGTGGGATACGGCCTGGCGGCCCTGCAGGAATACCCGCCCGTGCTCGTCCTGAGCCGCTACGGCATGGTGCGGGACGTGGCCGTCACGGCCGGCCACCGGCGTCGCGGCGTCGGTCGCGCCCTCTTCGCGGAGATGGAGCGCTGGTTCCTGCTCCGGGGCGTGGAGCACGTGGAGCTGCACGTTTCCGTGGCCAACGAGGGGGCCCGGCGCTTCTGGCGGGCCATGGGATTCCGGGAGTACATCGAGAAGCTCGCCCGGGACTACGGCGCCGATCGCCGCGACGGCTAGCCGGGACTCTTCGCGCAGAATCCGCTGCGAGAACCGATCAGGCCAGGATCAGGGGAACCAGCATCTCGGCCGGGCTCAGGCCGCCGTGCACGGCGGTCAGGAAAGGCTCGCCGCCGCCGGGCATGCGGGCCAGCAGCTGCACGGGCTCGGGCGCCACGCCGACGTAGGAGCCCAGCCGTTCCCGCATGACCGCCGAGAGGGGTTCGGGGCCGTAGAGACCCAGGGCCGCGGCCTCCTCGGGCGCCAGCAGCGCAAAGCGGTCTCCGAGCCGCTCGCCGAAGGCGGCGGCGAACGCTGCCGCCGCATCCGGGCGGCAGTGAAAGACCGGTGCCGTGCGCTCGGCCGAGGGGGCGCTGCGCAGCAGGGGCAGCAGGGGATCGTCCTCCGCGAGCAGGATCCGACGCCCGGTCGGCGTGTCCACCAGGCCGTGATCGGCCGTGATCACCAGCCGCGCGGTGCCGGCGAGGGCTGCGGCCAGATCGCCGAGCCGGCGATCCAGCTCCAGCAACAGGTCCCGCACGTGCGGATCGGTGATGCCGCGCTCGTGGCAGAGCCCGTCGTACTGGGGCAGATAGAGGTAGTTGAAGGTGGTCTCCTCGACGCCGCTCACCGCCTCGAGGACGGTGGCAAACGCGTCGTCCAGATCCAGGTAGCCGTACACGGCCGTCTCTCCGCAGGCCCAGCGGGAGTAGACACTGGCGCTGACCGGGGCCGGGAGCAGCGTCAGCGGCCGGTGCGTCAGGCGGGGCCAGAGGCTCGGCAGCGGCAGCAGCTCGCTCACCGGCACGCCCAGCTCGCGGAGGGAACGCCGCGTCCCGCGCTCGGCGAAGGGCAGCGTCACCGCACAGAGGTCGCGATCCGGCAGGTAGGTCCACCAACCGGGGATGCCATGGGCGGCGGGCCAGCGCCCCGTGGCCAGCGTCGTCAAGGCGGTGGCCGTGGTGGAGGGGAAAACGGTCACCAGGTCCCGAACCGCATGACGACGCAGAAAGCAGTCAGGCGGCAGGTCGTGGAGCTGGGTCGTGCCCAGGCCATCCAGCAGGACGAAGACATGGTGCACGGCCGGGCCGATGCAGGCCTCCAGCTCCGCGACGCCCGGACCGCTCGGGACCTGGGTGGCTCCGGCCAGGCGGGCGAGCGCGCGCACCAGGTCCACGAAGCTCGCCGCCCCGGATCCGGGTCGCACGAGGCGCCCTTCGGCGAACCAGTGCGCCACCCGCTCGCGATCGGTCACGATCGGCCCCCTCCACGTTCCTGTCATCATAGCCGGGCCCGGCCGCCGCCGCCGCTCTTTCCGTGGCCCTGCAGGACGGCTTCCCCGAGCGGTGCATCCTTGGGAGGGCGCCTGCGTATATCCCCTGAGTGCTTTGCGATGTGAAATCGATTGGGGAGGTGACATGCGCCGGTTGACCGAAAGTCCTCGCACCCTGCGACACACCGGGCTCGCCGCCGGCGCGCCCCTGGTCGTCCTGGTCGCGCTGGCCGGCTGGCTGATCGGCTGCACGGACAGCGGTTCACCCGATCCGGCGGATCTCACCCGCCGGTTCGAGGTCCCCTACGGCGAGCCCCCCGTACCGGGGGAAACCTGTCCTTGCATCCTCTCGCTCCCGGACGGCTACAGCCCGCTGCGCGCCTGGCCGCTGCTGGTGGCCCTGCATGGATTCGCCGGCGACGGGGCGTCGTTCCACGCCTTCTGGCAGGAGGCCGCGAAACGCAACGGCTGCCTCCTGCTGACCCCGCAGGGCGAGGAGCTCGCGGACGGGGGGCCGGGCTGGTCCTGGGGGCCCGGTGCGGAGAACGTGATCCTGCGCGCCATCGACGGCGCCAGGGAGCGCGCGCACGTCGACGGGGACCGCGTCTACCTGCTGGGTTTCTCCCAGGGAGGCAGCGTGACCTACCGCTTGGCCTTTGCCCATCACGACACCTTCCGGGGCATCGCCCCGCTCGCTGCCTACTTCGACCCGGAATGGCTGCCGGTGGGCGAGGAGGCGCTCCCGCTGGCGAACCTGCGCGTCTACATCGGCCACGGAACCCTGGATCGCTATCTCGACAGGGCGCGCGCGGCCGCCGACACCCTGAGCGCCCGGGGCTGCGAGGTGCATCTCGAGGAGTACGAGGGGCTGGGCCACCGGCTGCCAGCTCCCATCGAGCCGGAGCTGCGCCGCATCGTCGACTTCCTCGGTTCGTGAAGTGGGAACTACCGGCTGGCGAAACGTTTTCGCATACCATACCTTGCGAAGCATCCGGCGTGGCCGGAACGGGCTACGCGGCTCTTCGCGGGAAGAGGTGGCTGTTGGTCCCGCCATCGCGATCGGAGGAGGAAAACCGCATGCAGACGCTCGACATCTTCAAGCTGGCTCTCCAGAACGAGGTCCGGGCCTCGACGTTCTACGCCAAGGCCTCGGAGATCACGGAGAACGACGAGTCCCGCATGCTGTTCCTGGAGCTGACCCACATGGAGGAGGATCACGCCCGGCGCCTGGTCGAGCGCTCCCGGCAAATGGACCTGGGCGAGGCCTTGGATGCGCGGGCCTACCTGCAGAGCCTGCAGGAGGATGCGGCGCGGACCCTCGGCGTGGAGGAGACGGGGCTGATCAAGAGCGGGGACATGCACGCGGTCGTGGAGTTCTCCATTGGCCTGGAGGCCACCGCACGGGACAACTACCGGGCCCTGGCGGCCAGCGTGGACGATGCCGACGACCGCGCCTTCTGCGAGAGCCTGGCCGCCGAGGAGCAGAAGCACTACGACTCGCTGTCCAAGCTGCGCCTGGACATGGACATGGATATCGAAGAGCGCCCGATGCTCTGAGCGTCGGCCGCGCGCCTTTCAGGCTACCCTCCCGTGGCGAATCCCGGGTACAGCGTCATCCCGCCGTCGATGAAGAACGAGGTCCCGTTGACGTAGTCCGCCTGGTCGGAGACCAGCCAGACCACCGCGCGGGCGATGTCCTCGGGCTCGCCGATCCGGTTGTAGGGGATCAGCTTCATCAGCGCGGCGTAGGCCTCGGGCGTGCTCCAGGCCGACCGGTTGATCGGCGTCCGGATGGCTCCCGGCGCCACGCTGTTGACCCGGATGCGATAGGGCGCGACCTCCTGCGCCAGGCTCTTCATCATCAGCATCACGCCCCCCTTGGAGGCCGCGTAGTTGGCGTGGCCCGCCCAGGGGATCACCTCGTGCACCGAGCTCATGCAGACGATCTTGCCCGCCGCACACGAGACCTCGGGCACCACGCCCCGCCGCTTGAACTCCCGGATCGCCTCGCGCGCGCACAGGAACTGGCCGGTCAGGTTCACGGCGAGTACGCCGTTCCACTGCTCCAGGGTCATGTCCGCGAACGGTGCGTCCTTCTGCACGCCGGCGTTGTTGATCAGGATGTCGACCGTGCCGAACTCCTCCCGGATCTGGGCGAACATTTTCAGCACCTGATCCTCCTGCGAGACGTCCGCCTGGATGGCCAGGGCGCGGCTGCCATAGCCACCGATCTGTTCGGCCATGTTGCGCGCCGTGTCGCCCCCGTCGTAGTAGTTGATCGCCACGGAGGCCCCGGCCTGGCCCAGCGCCAGCGCGCAGGCCTTGCCGATGCCGGAGCTGGCGCCGGTGACCAGCGCCACCTGGCCCTGCAGGAGCGGATGAACCTTCACGTCGGGCATGACGACGTCGGGTAGCTCCTCGTCCTTGCGTTCAGCGTGCATGACGGTCCTCCATATCGTTTTCCGAGTTCTTGCTCTGACAGCCGGCGGCGGCGTGGCCACGGCCCCGTCAGGCCAGCTGGCCGGAGCCCGAGAGCCTGCGGTTCAGATCGTAGGCCGCGCTGATCAGGGCCAGGTGGGTGAACGCCTGAGGGAAGTTGCCCAGGTGATGCCCCCGCGGCCC
>Ga0315542_1001499_pt1 | contig 14536 bp, 12 predicted proteins | sample SalMarSW160120MG_FD_202541 | JGI IMG/M metagenome (GOLD analysis project Ga0315542, IMG submission 202541) | Salt marsh sediment microbial communities from the Plum Island Ecosystem LTER, Massachusetts, United States - Salt Marsh Sediment SW1601-20 ...
AGCAGGCTCATGGCCCCGCACCGTGCAGGCTCAGCAGCCAGGTCGCCAGCCCCAGGTAGATCAGCAGGCCGATCACGTCGTTGAAGGTGGTGATGAACGGCCCGGTGGCCACGGCCGGATCCACGCCAACACGGTGCAGCAGGATGGGGATCCCCGTACCCACCATCGCGGCGCAGAAGATGATCACCACCATGGAGACGGCCAGGACCACCGCCAGGTCCAGGTCGCCCACCACCAGGCCGCAGACCAGGAAGAGGCAGCAGGCCACGAACCCGCCGGTGAGCATGGCCGTGAGCATCTCGCGGAGCAGGTGGCGTCCGATGCGGAAAAGATCCATCTCCCCGGTGGCCAGACCCCGGACGACCACCGAGGAGGTCTGGATCCCGGTGTTGCCTCCCATGGCCATGATCACCGGAATGAAGAAGGCGAGGGCGACCATGCTCTCGATGCCCCGCTCGAAGTGGCGCAGGACCATGATCGAGCCGAACTCGCCCAGCAGGGCGCCCAGCAGCCAGGGGATCCGCGAGCGCGCCACCCGCAGGGAGGACGGTTCCCCGAACTCCTCGACGCTCATGCCGGCCAGACGCGAGAAGTCCTCGGTGGCCTCCTCCTCCAGCACGTCGAAGACGTCGTCCGCGGTGATGCGGCCCACCATCCGGCCCAGGCGATCCACCACCGGCAGGCTGATCAGGTCGTGTGTCATGAAGAACTGGGCGACGGCCTCCTGGTCGAGGTCCACCGGCACGGTCGGTGGATCGGTCTCCATCAGGCTGCGCAGGGGGGCTTCCGGCGTGGCCAGCAGGAGCTTGACCAGCGGCACCCTGCCGACCAGCCGCTGATCCGCGTCCACGACGTAGATGAAGTGCATCTCCTCCAGCTCGTCCTCGTCCAGCTGCCGCACGGCGGTGATGGCGTCCCGGCAGCGCCCGTCCTCGGCCACCGCCACGAACTCCTTCCCCATCAGACCGCCGGCGGTCTCGGGCCCGTACTGCAGGAGTTCGGCGACCTCGCCGCGCTCCGCCTCCTCCATGGCGGCGAGGATCTCCTGGGCCCGCGCCGCCTCCATCTCGCCGACCAGGTCCGCCGCGTCGTCCGACGGCATCTCCTCGAGGAGGTCGGCGATCTCGTCGATGTCCAGCAGGGTGAAGAGGGCGCCCAGGCTGCGGTTGTCGATCTCCGCCAGGACGTCGGCCACGGTGTCGGGCGGCAGCAGGCGGAGCACGCGCGCGGTGTCGTCCACGCTGAGGGGGCGCAGGACCTCGGAGAGGTCGCCCGGGGAAAGCTCGGCGGCCACCCGGGCCAGCTCCTCCTCCTGGCCGCCGGCGAGCAGGGTTTCGATGCGCTCGACGTACTGGCGGCGCGCCTCCTCCAGGTTGGCGGGGTCCAGGAAGCGCTCTTCCTGCCGGGTGGTCTCGTCGTTGGCGCCCGCTGACTGGCTCACGACCGTTCCTCTCCGGCGGGATCCGGGGCGTCGCCGGACAGCGCCGGCAGCAGCTCCTGGAAACGGGCGGCGTGCTGCGGCTCCATCACCGCACCGCCCGAGATGATGATGCGGATGCCCTCCTCCACGCTGACGGGCAGGATCACCGTGTCGCGGCGCGGCACCATGAGCAGGTAGCCGGACGTCGGGTTGGGTGTCGTGGGGAGGAACACGTTGACCAGCTGGAGATCCGGGATGTCCTGGGTCACGAAGCCGATGGAGTAGAGCCCGCGACGCGGGTACTCGAAGAGCACCACCTTCTTGAAGGCGGTCCGCTTGTCCTTCAGGAAGACCTCGCTGATCTGCTTGGTGGCGGTGAAGATGCCCTTGATGATGGGAATGTGGTTCAAGGACCGCTCGACCAGGCCGAAGAAGGCCACCCCGATCAGGTTGCGGGTGAACAGCCCGATGAGGGTGATCAGGAGCAGGAAGGCCACCACGCCGCTCAGGGTGATGAGGAAGGGCGGCAGGACGTTGCCCAGGCCCGGGATCTTCTCCAGCCAGGGTCGCACCGTGTGGTCCACCAGCAGGTAGAAGCGCCACAGGATCCAGATGGTCACCAGCAGCGGGGTGACCGCCAGCAGGCCCGTCAGAAAGTAGCGCCGCAAGGTGGCCATCATGGACTCTGGTCCTCCTCCTCGCGCGCATGGCGCGCGTGACCGGGGAAGGCCTCGGGCGCCGCCAGGGTCACCCGGACGATGCGCTGGTCGACCACCTCCTCCACGGTCACGGTGAAGCCGGCGACCTGCACCTGCTCGCCGGCCTCGGGCACCTTGGCCGCCGCCTCGTAGATGAGACCGCCCAGGGTCTCGCTGCCCTCGTGGGGCAGGCCCTGGCCCAGCACCTCCTCGAGATCCTCCAGGTCGATCTTGGGATCCACGCTCAGATGGCGATCGTCGACCCAGTGGACGAGTTCCTCCTCCTCGTCGAACTCGTCCTCGATCTCCCCGACGATCTCCTCCAGAACGTCTTCCAGGGTCACCAGGCCCGCGGTCCCGCCGTACTCGTCGATCACGATGCCCATGTGGACTCGCTTGGTGCGGAACTCCGCCAGCACCTCGTCGATCTTCTTGCTCTCCGGGATGTAGTACGCCGGGCGCATCAAGTCGCCGACCACCTTGCCCACGGCCACCAGCCTGTCACCCTGCACCAGATCCAGCAGATCCTTGGCGTACAGGATGCCGGCCACCTTGTCCACGCTCCCGTCGTACACCGGGATCCGCGAGTGGTGGGCCCCGTTGACCACGGGGATCACCCTCTCCACGGGATCGGAGGCATCCAGCGAGACCATGTCGATGCGCGGCACCATGATCTCCCGCACCGTGGTCTCGTGGAAGCCGAAGATGCTGTGGATCATCGCGCGCTCGTCCTTCTCCAGCGTGAGGTGCTCGGCCTCACCTTCCAGCAAGCTCCGGATCTCCCCCGGCGAGAGGTGCGGCAGCGCCTCGCCCTTCCAGAGACCCTCGTCCATTCTCCCCGTCAGCCAGAGCACGAACCCGCTCCAGGGCCTCAGCAACCAGTAGAGGGGCAGGAGCACGGGACCGAGAACGCGCGCATAACCCAGAGGCGCACGCGCCGCCACGCGCTTGCTGGCGATCCCCGTCAGGGTCCAGGCCGGCACGAAGATGCAGGCCAGCACCAAATAGAAGCGCACCCCCGCAGATCCCGTCCAGATGGCGAGCAGCAAGCGCGCCCAGCTGTAGCAGCCCAGGACGGTCAGGACCAGGTACAGCGTGCTGACCGTCGCCAGGAATCGCCGCGCGGCGGCGAGGTACTCCAGGAGCGGCTGGCCCACGCCCGAGTCCTCGAGCAGGCCGTTCCGGTACAGCCCGCTGATTCGCTGGTAGGCCGTCATCAATCCGGCCAGCAGCGCTGCGCCGCAGAAGGCCGCCGCCGCCAGGACCACCGTTCCCGAGCCGGGCGCACCGCCTATTTCACTCTCCATCGGTGTTCCGTCCCCCTTCCAGCATGGGATGGGCCAGCCCCGCTGCGCGCAACAGCTCGACCTCGTGGACCCGCATGGTCTTCGCCGCGGCCTCGTCCCCGTGCTCCCAGCCGAGGACGTGCAGGATCCCGTGCGCGGTGAGCAGGGCCAGCTCGTGGGCAAAGGACCAGCCCTGCTCGCGACAACGCATCGCCACGAAGGCGGGCGCCAGCACGACCTCGCCCACCGCGGCCCGGGCCGCGGCCTCGACGGGATCGCGCCACAGGTCGCCGGCCGCGTGGCGCTGGCCGCCCGCCAGCTGTGGCCGGCCCGCCCCCGCGCTCACCAGGTAGGAGAAGGAGAGCACGTCGGTGATCCCGTCCACCCCACGGTACCGTGCGTTGAGGCCCGCCATCTGGTCGTCGTCGACGAGCACCCAGTCCAGCGGCCAGTCCGGGCGGCCGGCGGGCTCGCCGACGGCCTGCAGGATCTTCCAGAGATCCGTGGCGGGCCGCCAGGCATCGTCCCGGCGGCGATCCACGAGTCGCAGCCTCATCCGGCCGCTTTCCTCTCGCCGTTGCGGGGCGGTTCCTTGTCCCGCTCCTTCTCCTGCTGCCCCGGATAGGCGATCCGGGTGTGATGGATGCCCGACAGGAGCGACACGAAGGACTCGCGGATCCGCGCCAGATCGCTCACGGACAGCCCCGAGGCGTCCAGCTCGCCGTCGAGCAGCCGCTTGTCGATGATCTGCTTGGTCCGCTCCTTGATCCGGGCCGGAGTCGGCTTGGCCAGCGAGCGGGTCGCCGCCTCCACCGCATCGGCCAGCATGAGAATGGCCGTCTCGCGGCTGCGCGGCTTCGGACCGGGGTAGCGGAAATCGTCCACCTTGACGGTCTCGTTGCTCTCGCTCTCCAGAGCCTTGTGATAGAAGTACTCCATGACCGTGGTGCCGTGGTGCTCGGGTATGAAGTCGATCACGGCCTGGGGCAGCCGCCAGCGGCGGGCCAGCTCCATCCCTTCCTTGACGTGGGCGCTCACCACGAGCGCGCTCATGGTGGGGCTCAGCTCGTCGTGCTTGTTGACGCCCGGGCGCTGATTCTCCACGAAGTACTCCTGCTTCTGCATCTTGCCGATGTCGTGGAAGAGGGCACCGACGCGCGTCAGCAGGGCGTTCGCGCCGATGGCGCGGGCCGCCTGTTCGGCCAGCTGGCTGACCACCTGGCTGTGGTGGTACGTGCCCTGGGCCTCCAGGGCCATGCGCTTGAGCAGCGGATGGTTCAGGTCCGACAGCTCCAGGAGCGTCAAGTCGCTCGAGACGCCGACCACCGGCTCGATCACGGGCAGCAGGAAGAGGGCGAAGGCCACCGTCAAGATCGGCATGAAGATCCCCACCAGGTAGTCGCGGCCCAGATCCGCCAGCGGATCGCCGGCCGCGATGCGGACCACCGTGATGAGGAATAGCGAGAGCACCGTCAACAGCGCGATGGTCTGGTAGAACTGGCTGCGCAGCTGGATGCGCCGCACGGCCACCACCGTCACCAGACCCAGCACGAGCCAGACGAAGAGCGAGCCGGTGCTCGTCTCGGGCAGGATGCCCAGCAGCACCACACCCAGCAGCGTCGTGGCATAGCCCACGCGCTCCTTGAAGAGCACGGTGACCAGCAGGGCCAGCAACGGGATCGGCACCGCGAAGGGGCCCAGGCCCGGCCGGCTCATCGCGAAGGCCGCGCCCACCAGGAAAATGGCCAGGACGGCGCCCAGGGCGATGAGCAGGCGGGGCCGGTCCAGCAGCTCGGGGAAGTGGACGCGCGCCAACCAGCCGTAGAGACCCAGGAGCACGGCCAGCAGGAGCAGCCGGCCCAGCACGCGCAGGAAACCGCGCCCGCCGCCGGCGGCGCCGCCGCGCGCGACCATCAGATCGTTGAGATGATGCAGGAACAGGGCCTGCTGCTCGGTCACGCGCACGCCCTGGTCCACGATGCGCTCGCCCTTGATGAACTCCCGCTCCGTGGGCACGGTGAGGCGCGCCTGGTCCTGGCGCGCGCGGGTGGCGGCCGGATCGTAAATGAGGTTGGGCGTGATGAAGTGCCGCACGAGCATCGCGGCCCAGACCGTATCGGTGGCGGGCAGGTCCTTGGTGCGCAGCAGGGCGGTCAAACGCTCACCGAGGCGCGCCTGGGGCGTGATCAGGGAGACGTCCTGCAGCATCTCGCTGTCCGGCCCCAGCAGCACCACCTTGGAGTAGTTGCCGGGCGGCAGCATGTCCGTCACGCCGTCGTCGCAGACCTCCACCAGCGCCTCCCGCATGAGCGCCAGCACCCGCTCGGGATCCGCCGCGGTCAGGGCCCGGTGCAGCTCATCCTCGGGGATGGCGGGGAAGCGCAGGGCCAGGAGGCTGACCCGCTCGGCCAGCGGAACCTCCGGGTGGGCGAGCTGGGTGCGCAGAGCCTCGCGGAAGGCCTCGAAGCGGCTGCGGGAGTTGCCGGACGCGGCGGTGGTCAAGCGGCGCAGTACCGGCGGCTCCACCAGCACCTTCTCCAGCCGCCGCATCTCCACGTCCCGCTCCAGCAACGGCGCGCTGAAAGTGAACGGCGCGCGGATCTCCCGCGTGGAGATCTCCCCCGCCGCCGGGAACTCGGCCGCGATGCGGGGCAGGGGCGGGAAGAGCAGGAAATGCAGCGCCGCCACCGCCGCACCCACGGCCAGCGGCCACCGCCACGAGCGAACCGAGCTGCGCCCGCCGGCGGCGGCACGGCCGCCGCGGACGGAGCCGCGGCCTTCCCGGCCGGAGGCGCCCGGCATCAGCCTGGGCCAGAGGATCGACCACCAGCGCATGTCTCAGGCCCTCCCGTTCCCGTGCTGCTCGGCCTCCTGGAAGGCATCGACGATGCGGCAGACCAGGGGGTGGCGCAGCACGTCGCGCGTCCCCAGCTCGATGAAGGCCACACCATCGGTGCCGGCCAGGATCTCCCGGACGTGCACGAGGCCGGATTTCTCGTTCTGGCGCAGGTCGATCTGCGTCACGTCGCCGGTGACCACGACCTTCGACTGGAAGCCCAGGCGTGTCAGGAACATCTTCATCTGGCCCACGGTCGTGTTCTGCGCCTCGTCGAGGATGACGAAGGCGTTGTTCAGCGTGCGACCGCGCATGTAGGCGAGGGGCGAGGCCTCGATGATCCCGTTGCTCATGTAGCGGGAGATGCGGCCGGGGCCGATCAGGTCCGCGAGTGCGTCGTAGAGCGGCCGCAGGTAGGGATTGATCTTCTCCTGCAGATCCCCGGGCAGGAACCCGAGCTGTTCGCCGGCCTCCACGGCCGGGCGCACGAGGATGATGCGATCCACCAGGCGCCGCTTGAGGTAGTCCAGGGCCATGACCACCGCCAGGTAGGTCTTGCCGGTTCCCGCGGGTCCGATGGCGAACACGACGTCGTAGTCGCGGATGGCCGCAACGTACTCCAGCTGTCCGGCGGACTTGGCCCGCACGGCGCGGCGGGTGCTGGCGCTGAAGTAGAGGGTGGCCTCCGCCCCCTCGGGCACCGGAGCCTCGCCGGTCTGCGGCCGGCTCGAGAGCAGGAACTCCAGGGTCACCTCGTCCACGGGCTGGCCGCGCTCCAGCCGCATCACCAGCTCCTCCACCACGTCCCGCAGCCGGGCCACCTGCCGGCGCGGGCCCCGCAAGACCATGGTGTCGCCCCGGACGGTGATCGTGCCGTCCAGGTGCTCCTCCAGCAGGCGCAGGTTCGCATCCCGTCCACCGAGGAGGCCCAGCTGATCGACGCCGGCGAGCGAGATGCGATCCTCGGTGATGGACTCGGCGCCCGCGGCTGCCTTCTTGTCGCTCATGCCTTCCCGTCCTCCAGCACGGCCAGCCCCAGCTCCGCGAGCTGCGCCGCCGAGATGGGTCCGGGTGCCCCGTCGAGCGGCGAACTGGCCAGGTGCGTCTTGGGAAAAGCGATGACCTCGCGCAGCGACGCGCTGCCGGTCAGCAGCATGACGATCCGGTCCAGACCGAGGGCGATTCCCCCGTGCGGGGGGGCGCCGTAGCCCAGGGCCTCGAGGAAGAAGCCGAACTTCGCCTCGTACTCCTCCGGAGCGAGACCGCAGATGCGAAACACCCGCTCCTGGAGCTCGCGGCTGTGGATCCGGATGCTGCCGGAACCCAGTTCGACGCCGTTGCAGACAAGATCGTACAGCTGCGCGCGGACCGCTCCCGGAGCGGATTCCAGACGTTCCAGGTCGCCGGCGACGGGCATCGTGAACATGTGGTGGCTGGCCGTCCAGCCGCCCGTCATCTCGTCCCGCTCGAAGAGCGGGAAGCCGTGCACCCAGGCCAGGGCCCAGCTTCCCTCCGGGATCCAGTTCTCCCGGGCGGCCAGGACGAGACGCAGGCCGCCGAGAGCGGGCAGCACGCTGGCGGGCTCGCCGGCCGCGAAGAGGAACAGATCCCCCTCCTGACCGCCCGCGCGCTCGCGCAGGGACCGCTGGAACTCCGGCGTCAGGAACTTGGCGATGCCGCCCTCGCAGCCCCCGCCCGCCGCCTTCGCGGTCGCCAGTCCGGCCACGCCGCGCTGCTGCACGAACTGTTCCAGCTCTCCGACCTGCTTGCGACTGTAGGCGGCCAGGCCCGGAGCGCAGAGGCAGCGCACCGTGCCCCCCGTCGCGATCACCTTCTCGAACACGCCGAAGCCGCAGCCGGGGATCAGATCGTCCAGGATGTGCAGGCGGCAATCGAAGCGCAGATCCGGCTTGTCGCTGCCGTAGAAGTTGATGGCCTCGTCGTAGGCGATGCGGGGGAAGGGGATCTGCAGGCGGACACCGGCGGCCTCGGCGAAGACGGCGGCCATCATCTCCTCGACCAGGGCATAGACGTCCGTCTCGCCGACGAAGCTCATCTCCAGGTCGATCTGGGTGTGTTCCGGCTGCCGATCCTTGCGCAGATCCTCGTCGCGCAGACAGCGCGCGAGCTGGAAGTAGCGATCCACGCCGGAAACCATCAGGATCTGCTTGTAGAGCTGGGGCGACTGCGGCAGGGCATAGAACCGTCCCCGGTGGATGCGGCTGGGCACGACGTAGTCGCGGGCGCCCTCGGGCGTCGTCTTGATGAGCAGGGGCGTCTCGATCTCCAAAAAGTCCCGGTCCGCCAGGAAGCGGCGCGCCGCCTGCGCCGCACGATGCCGCACCGTCAGATTGTGGAGCATGCCGGGCAGCCGCAGGTGGATGTAGCGGTACCGCAGGCGCAGCTCCTCCTCGGCGTTCCCGGCCTGGTCGAGCTGGAAAGGCAGAGGCCGGCAGGGATTGAGGATCCGCAGATCCTCCGCGACCACCTCCACGGCCCCGGTCGCTCGCTGCCGGTTGACCATGCCCTCCGGCCGCGGCCGCACGCTTCCCGCCACCGCCACCACGGATTCCAACTTCAGCTCCTTGGCGGCCTCCAGGGGCAGTCCGCCCTCGCAGACCACCTGGACGATTCCCCAGCGATCGCGCAGATCGATGAAGATCACGCCGCCGAGGTCGCGGATGCGCTCCGCCCAGCCCGCCAGGCGCACGCTCCTGCCGACCAGGCTCTCCGAGATCAAGCCGCAACGATGGGTACGCAGGTCGCCGCCGCTTCCCTGGTTGCTCAAAGCTCCAGCACCTCCCGCACGGTGGCCAGCAACTGCTCCCGGGCGACGGTCTGCTGCTCCCGGGTCTCGAGGTTCTTCAGCTGGAAGACACCCTGCTTCAGCTCCTCGTCACCGGCGATGAGCACGAGCCGGGCGGCCCGCGTGTCCGCCGACTTGAGCTGCGCCTTGAGGGTCCGCCCCGTCGTATCCACCTCGACGCGGCAGATCTCGCGCAGCAAGTCGGCGTGGACGAAGCCGTACTGCTGGGCCGGCTCGCCGATGCAGGCCACGTACACGTCCACGGGCGACTGCCGGCTGCGCTGGGGATCGGTGGGCTCGGGGTAGAGGTGACGGATCGTCCGCTCGATACCCAGCGAGAAGCCGATGGCGGGCGTGGGCGGCCCGCCGCATTGCTCCACCAGCCCGTCGTAGCGCCCGCCGCCGCAGAGCGAGCTCTGCTTGCGCTCGACCTCGGCGCTGATCTCGAAGGTCGTGCGGGTGTAGTACTCCAGCCCGCGCACCAGCGTGTGATCCTCGACATAGGGCACGCCCAGCTCGTCCAGCAGCGCGCAGACCACCCGGTGGTGCGCCCGGTTCTCCTCCGAGAGCGACTCGAAGATGGGGGGATAGCTGCTGATCAGCTCGTGGCAGCTCTCCACCTTGCAGTCGAACAGGCGCAGGGGATTGCTGTCCATCCGCTGCCGGCAGGTGCCGCAGAACTCCTCGCGGTGGGCCCGGGCCCACTCCCCCAGCGCCGCCACGTAGGCCGGACGATCCTCCGCCGACCCGATGTTGTTGAGCCGCACCGTGAGCCCCTCGGCGTCCACCGCCTCGAACAGGGCCATGGCGGCACAGATGATCTCCGCATCCAGCACGGGACTGGAGGAGCCGATGGCCTCGACCCCCACCTGATGGAACTGGCGGTACCGCCCGGCCTGGGGGCGATCGTGCCGGAACATGGGCCCGATGTAGAAGAACTTCAGCGTGCCCGGCTGACGCGTCAATCCATTCTCCAGGTAGGCGCGGACCACGGAGGCGGTCGCCTCCGGGCGCAGCGTCAAGCTCTCGTCGCCCTTGGTACGGAACGTGTACATCTCCTTGTCCACGATGTCCGTGTCCTGGCCGACCGAGCGCACGAAGAGCTCCGTGGGTTCGATGATGGGCGTGTGAATCTCGCCGAAGGCATACCGATCCAGCACCTCCCGCCAGCGTTCCTCGCACCAGCGCCAGCGTTCGGCCTCCTCGAGCATGATGTCCCGGGTGCCCTTGAGGCGGTGGTACTTGATATTCATCGCGTTTCCTCGGTTCCGCTCGCACCAGCGCCCCTCCGGGCGGTGCGCCGGCGCGCGAGCAGGGCGGCGACCCGGCAGCCGCCGGCGAATCCGCCCAGATCGACCAGACCGTCCAGGACGTCCGGCACACGGCCCGGGATCAGGGACTGGTACAGCTCGTCCGCCACCGCGATGCCGACCGCGAGCAGCATGCCCCGGCCGGCGCTCGTCCACCCCGTGGCACCCGCAACCTCCCGCCAGCGGTGCCAGAACCAGCCGAGAAGGGCGTATTCCAGGAAATGCCCCGCCCAGGAGGCCACACCGGGATTCCAGCGCTCCAGGGTCGTCCGGGGCAGGCTCGAGAACGCGAAGACAACGGCGGTCCACGCCACGAAGAGGAGAGCCCGCCTCCGCCCGGCATCCCGCATCTTGCCCCCGCTCCGCCTCCCGGCCGCACCGGAACGCCCGTAACCGCGGTCGATGTCGGCCGCGAGGCCCCTCTAATATGCCCTAAAGCGAGGATGGGGGCCAGCAATGATCATACCGGCGGCGGAGCTGCATGAATGCGGATTCCTGCAACTGATCGAATCCGGCCAGCCCCAGCTCGCCCAGGCCCGCCAGGACGGCCGCCTCGTCGCCACGTTCGAGCGGCCGCCACCTGCCCAGTTCCTCCAGCCGCCGGCCGCAGCGCAGCTGCCGGGTCGCCGGCCAGCGCCGGGTGACCAGCACCACGATGTCGGGCAGCGCGGGGGAAAGCTCCTCCACCCCCCAGACGAGGGGATCCAGCAGCCCGTCCGTCAGGAAGCGGCGTGCGGTCAGCTCGCGCACGACGGCATAATCTCCGGCCCCCAGCCGCAGCGCGTGCAGGACCGGCCCATGGTCGTAGGGATCCGGTCCACAGCGCAAGCCCGCGGGCCAGGCCGGCTCGGCCTGGCCTTCTCGCCGGCCCCGCGGGCAGATGACCCCGCAGCCGGCCAGGCTCAAGGAATCGCCGAGCAGCGTGCGGTCGGGTTCATCCTGCCAGGGCTGAGCCTGCAGACCGGCGGACCGGCGATAGACGAGCACCGACCGGGACCGCTGCTCGTCCGGTGCCGGCCGCCGCACGGCCGCCACGCCCCGGAACGCCTCCGGCACCAGATCCAGGGCCACCCCGTCGGGGCAGAACACCACATCGACGTCCTGCCACTCCGCCGCCGGCACGGCCGCCGGCGAGGCCGCCAGGCGCAGGCGCAGCCGCCGTGGGGTGACCTGGCTGAGCCAGGTGGCGAGCGGCTGGTAGAGGGAGTCGCGCCGGCCGGCGCCCAGCGGATCGATCACCAGCAGGTAGCCGTCGCCCCGTTCGCGGGAGGCATGGGGGACCAGCAGCGCGGCCAGGGCGAGCAGCACCACCGCCGCTCCCACGAGACCGGTCGCCGAAAGAACAGGCCGTCGCCGGCGGGCCGGCGGCGGAAGTGGTTCAGGGGTCATGGCTTGCCGGATTTCCCCTCCGCGCGGCCGTCCTTCCCGATGATCACCATGAACTCCTCGGGTTCCATCGAGAGCAGGGTGAAGCCCTCCGGCAGGATCACCTGGCCGCGGACATGGTGGACGCCGTTCCCCAAGCCGGACAGAGGCACCGTCACCGCCACGCGGGAAGGCAGCAGGGCCTGCACGGAGTCGGCCGGTCCGCTGATGGACAGATCGGCCACGGGGGGAAACACCGAGACCTGGGGCTGGTTGGCGTCCACCAGGGGCACGATGGGGACGTTCGAAAGCGTGCGGGACTCGGCACGGGCCACCGAGACGTAGACCTCGACCTCGGGCACGGCCAGCGTCAGGTAGGGCGAAGGCGACTCCAGCCGCCGGGTGAGACGGGAGGTTTCCCGGATGCGCGAGAGATCCACGGCGGCCGTACGGACCTCCAGCTTCGGGGTCAGGAAGCGCTCCGGACCCCGGAGCACCACGCTGTCCGGCTCCGCGCGCGGCGGTTCCAGCAGCAGGCGCCCCGCCGGCAGCCTGCCCGTGACCGCCACCACGACCGGTACCAGGCGCGCGCTCTCGCGGTCGATGCGCAGGCGCAGGCGGACCGGCGGCGAGATGTCCAGGATGTCGAGATCGGAGCGGACGTCGTTGATGGTCAGCTCCCGCTGGAAGGCCGGCCCCGGCTCCTCTCCCGTCAGGTCGACCACCACCCGGCCCGCGTTCCGCCCCAGGTAGCGGTGCGCCATCAGTCTCAGCTTGCTCCCGCGCAACCGGACCCGCACGTCATGCGGCAGGTCGCTGCCGGCGATCGTCGTGCCCGGAGGCAGGTTGGTCACCTCCAGGGGCAGGTAGAGGTACTCCTCCATGTCGTGATTGGAAGCGACCTGGATCCAGATCACGATCGAGACCAGAAGGCAGGCGATCTTCAGACCGATGCGGTTCATGGGCTTCAGTCCAGCTCCGGCAGCCTGAGGAGCTGACCCGCTTCGATCTGCAGCGAGCGGAGGTTGTTCTCCTCGCGGATGCGAGCGATGGTGGTGCGATGGCGGCGCGCCAGATCCCAGAGGGTGTCCCCGCGCTGGACGCGATACTGGCGGGTCCAGCCGCCGGCGGCGACCAGCTGGTTGAGGCCGTCCCTGTCGCCGCGATAGGCCAGGATGCCCAGCAACAGCGTCCGCGCCAGATCGACCTGGCCGGAGCGGGACTGCAAGAGCCGGCGATCGTCGCGGTTCGACAGGTAGGCCAGCTCCACCAGGACCGCCGGCATGGCCAGCGTGCGCAGGACCTGGAAGCGGGCCTGCTTGACCCGCCGGGCCTCGACCGGCCCGGAACGGTCGACGGCGCCCAACAGGTGCTCCGCGAGCTTGCTGGACTGGTCCAGCACCCGCGCCATGCGCAGGTCCATGAGGATCGACAGCACGTCGTCGTCGGGATGCTCGTCACTCGCGAGCCCCACGAGGTCCGCGGCGTTCTCGCGGTTCGCCAGATCGTGGGACTGCCGGTCGGTGGCCCCCTTGAGAGACAGGAAGTAGATCTCCATCCCGGCCGTGACGGGACGCGGATGCGTGTTGCAGTGGATGGAGATGAAGAGGTCCCCGTGCTCCTCGCGAGCCAGCCCCACGCGACGGCTCAGGCTCACCGAGCAATCGCGATTGCGCGTGAGAACCGCGCGATAACCCGGCAGCTGCTCCAGCAGGCGGGCCATCTCCCGGGCCACGCCCATCACGACGTCCTTCTCGCGCACACCGTCCCGCATCGCGCCGGGATCCAGCCCGCCGTGCCCGGGATCGAGCACGACCGTGTAGGGACGCACGGCAGGCGCGGCGGCCGGTACGGGCGGGGGCGGCTCCTCCGGTTCGCTCCGGAAGATGTCGATCACGATGCGATCGGTCTTGCCGTCGGCGGCCGGGAGCACGAAGTGACGGAAGGGTGCATCCCGCACCAGGTCGAGCACCACCTGCGCCCGATCGCGCAGGGCATTGCAGCGGACGCGCCGCACCAGGGGGTCGTCGACCGGTATCGTGGACGTGCTGTGGAAGACCGCCGAGCGGATGTTGACGGCGATGCGCTCGGGATCGCCGACCTGCCGGATCCCGTAGCCGGCGGGACCGCTGAGGTCGACGACGATGCGGGTATGGTCGGGAGCGGTCCAGTGCCGGATGCGCAGGATCTCGGTGCTGCTCTGGGCAAAGCCCACGGACGCGAGCAGCGCCACCAGCACGGCACAGCCCACCACGGGCGCGACGGCACCCACCGTCGCGGTCCGCTCCTTCTCACGCAACGGTCTCATGAGCCTCTCGACGCTCCTCTTCCTCCTCCATTCCGGAAAAGGCCAGTCCACCATAGCACAGCGCCCCGGCGTTGCAAGTGCGAAACCGGCCCGGGCTAGAGCCGGTCCTGCAGCCTCGCGGACGCGCAGCGGTGGCGCATGCCCCTAGCGAGAAGCGTAGGAGTCCAGGATGAAGGGCAGAGGGTTCACGCGCCGGCCGGCGAGATGCACCTCGTAGTGCAGGTGAGGTGCCGTGACGCGTCCGGTCTTGCCGCTCTCCGCGATGATCTCTCCCCGTCGCACCTGCTGGCCCTTGCTCACCAGCGGCCTGGACAGGTGCGCGTACAGGGTCTCCGTCTGGTTGCCGTGGTCGATCTTGATCATGCGGCCGAAGCCCCGCTCGTGCTTGACGGCGGTCACCACTCCGTCCGCCGTGGCGCGGATCGGCGTGCCCACGGGCACGGAGAAGTCGATGCCGTGATGATAGGCGAGCTGGCCGGTGAAGGGATCGGGCCTCTTGCCGAAGCC
>Ga0315542_1001501_pt1 | contig 14529 bp, 11 predicted proteins | sample SalMarSW160120MG_FD_202541 | JGI IMG/M metagenome (GOLD analysis project Ga0315542, IMG submission 202541) | Salt marsh sediment microbial communities from the Plum Island Ecosystem LTER, Massachusetts, United States - Salt Marsh Sediment SW1601-20 ...
AGAGACCCCGCAAGCGCCTGTACACGCCCGATGCGACCACCTCGAGACAGGTAACTGAGCGTCTCCAAGGTGTATACAACCTCTGTAGCAGCCTGTATCTGTTTAATTCTTTCTAATATATCGGTCATACCCCATCCCGATTTTGCACCTCGAGCTGCCGCCAGCACTTGAAAACGTTGTCCCCCTGAGAGGGTCAAACTGTCGATAATTGTAATCTTGGAATTTTGGTGATCAAGAGCCCCCAGGCGTGCTGCCTCCACCGTTCCGCTTAAACCGGAGGAGATATGTATCGAAAGAATCTCCTCACCATCGGGTATCATATTCTTGTATAGCTTGCTGAATTCGCCAGAGGAAGGTTGAGATGTTTTTGGAATATCGGGTTCCATTTCCTTTAAACGGGTATAAAATTGATCTGGGGAAATTTTATCGGAACTCAAGTCCCCATCTGGGAAATGGATCCTTAGCGGTGCTACCTGTATACCCAGCGTTTTCACTTCATCAGAAGGCAGGTCAGCCGCGCTGTCTGTCACAATTTTCATTTTTCAATAACTCCATTAGTTTTATTCGGGGATGATGTATTTTACCCGATAACAATCTAAACACAATAGCAAGGAGGTTTTCAATCATGCAATACACCAATCTCGGCCGCACAGGCTTAAAAGTCAGCAGACTGTGTCTCGGTACAATGAATTTCGGCCCATTGACGCCTGAACCCGACAGCTTTGCCATAATGGACAGGGCATTGGAACTGGGAATAAATTTCTTTGATACTGCCAATGTCTATGGCTGGAGAACCGGCGAAGGCGTCACCGAACAGATTATCGGGCGCTGGCTGGCGCAGGGAGGTGGACGGCGGGAAAAAATTGTTCTCGCAACCAAAGTATACGGCAAAATGGGTGAAGGGCCAAATGACAGTCGTCTCTCTGCATACCATATCCGCCGGGCATGTGAAGAGAGTTTACGTCGTTTGCAGACTGATCATCTGGATTTATACCAGATGCATCATGTTGCCCGTGAGGCACCCTGGGAAGAGATCTGGCAGGCAATGGAAACCCTGGTACAGCAGGGCAAAGTGGTTTATGTTGGCAGCAGCAACTTTGCCGGGCTCCATATCGCCCAGGCACAATTTGCCGCAAAAGAACGTCATTTCATGGGATTGGTATCTGAACAGAGTCTGTACAACCTTAATGCACGCATGATCGAATTGGAAGTCATCCCAACCTTGCGCTCGTTTGGCCTGGGGCTGATTCCCTGGAGTCCTCTGGCTGGGGGACTATTAGGTGGGGTGCTCAAGAAACAGGCTGAAGGGCGCCGGGCTTCGGACCGTATGCAGCAGACAATAGACAAACACCGTGGCCAGTTAGAAGCCTATGAAAAATTTTGCCAGGAGATAGGTGAGTCTCCCGCGGATCTGGCATTAGCCTGGCTGCTGCATAACCCAGCCGTGACCGCGCCGATCATTGGGCCACGAACGATGGAACAGCTCGAAGAAAGCCCGCATGCCCTGGAGATCACGTTGTCTGAAGAAGTTTTATCCAAACTGGATGAGATCTGGCCCGGACCAGGAGGCGAAGCGCCTGAAGCGTATGCCTGGTAGGTTTAGCGTCGCTTTGAAGTGGTATCATAGGAACAATTATAAGTAGAGAACATCACGCTATATTGGAGCAACAATATTGACTGAACGCTTGATTTTTAGCTTATTGAAAACTGCATGGTCCTCTTTAATAGGAGCAGGGGTTGTTGGTTTCACAAATGTAGTCACATCGAAAGGTTCTACAAACTGGGTAGATGTTAACAGCTTCACGCTTCAGCTACCCAGGCTGGCGCCAGAATTCGACGGTTATCGCCTCATCCAGATAAGCGATTTTCATATTGGTACCTGGATCGACCGCTCACGGCTTGAGGAAGCTGTGAGTATGGTGAATCAACAACACCCGGATCTTATTGCAATAACAGGTGATTTTGTCACTTACCATCCCAAGAAACATGCTGCGGATTTGGTCACGGCCTTACGCAAACTCAAAGCGAATGATGGTACACTTGCCGTTCTCGGTAATCATGATCACTGGACAGATGCCAGGGAAGTTCGCAATCTTCTTCACCAGGCTGGCATCATAGATCTCAGCAACGATGTCTATACGCTCAAGAGAGGTGATTCGCAGCTCCATTTCGCTGGGGTTGACGATTATATGTATCACTTGGACCGCCTGGATATCGTGTTAGACAGATTGCCGGAGGAAGGCGCTGCTATACTCCTGGCCCACGAGCCAGACTTTGCAGATATCAGCGCAGCGAGCAAACGTTTTGATTTACAACTTTCTGGTCATACGCATGGCGGTCAGATTCGCTTTCCCGTCATCGGCCCACCTTACCTACCGCGCTATGGGAAAAAGTATTGGCATGGCATGTACCGTGTCGGTGAGATGATTCAATACACCAATCGCGGCCTGGGCACCGGAGAGTTGCCAATCCGGCTGAACTGCCAGGCTGAAATAACCGTTTTTAGCCTGAAAGCCCCATGAGCTGGATGAAATTTGTCTGATAGTTATTGAGAGCAGTTCAATATAGAATATAGGCTGGTAAATGAATAAAAAGGATATAAGAAAACATAAAAACAAAAAGGTGAAAGCATTTAATGCGTGAAATTGCGATCATAGGTATCGGCCAGACGCAAGTAGCTGAGCACTGGGACAAATCTCTGCGTGAACTTGCCGGCGAAGCCATCTTCACCGCTATGCTTGACGCTCAACGTGAGCGTGTTGATGGTCTTTTCATTGGTAATATGCTTTCCGGAGTCCTCGCTCGACAGGAAAATATCGGCGCACTTATTGCCGATTGGGTGGGCTTAAAGAATGTAGAAGCGATCAAAGTGGAGGCTGCGTGCGGCTCAGGAGCCGCTGCGCTGCGCGCTGCGATCATGGCAGTGGGTTCCGGAGAAATGGAATCCGCCATCGCTGCAGGCGTTGAAAAAATGACGGAGACCAAAGGCACGGAGACCACCGCTGCCCTGGCGACTGCTGCGGACGCCGATTATGAAGCTGAGCAGGGGCTTTCTTTCGTCGCCATTAATGCGTTGATTATGCAGCGTTATATGTACGAGTACGGATGGAAACACACGGATTTCGCTCCGTTCTCTATCAATGCGCACGCTAATGCCGCCCATAATCCCTATGCTCGCTTACAAGAGCCAATTTCAACGAAAGCCTACCAGCAGGCTCGCATGATTGCAGATCCGATCAACCTTTTGGATGCTTCTCCAATTGGAGATGGTGCTGCTGCTGTTGTCATTGTGCCGGCCGATCGATTACGCACCGGCTCGAATTCATCTAATCATCCCTGGATCAAGATTGATGGCTCAGCCTCAGCGACCGATGCACTGGCTGTCCACGATCGTCGTGATCCCCTCTGGCTTTCCGCTGCGGAAAAATCCGTTCACAAAGCTTATAATCAGGCTGGTGTTGGCCCTCAGGATATCGATGTTTTTGAACTGCATGATGCTTTTTCCATCATGTCTGCATTATCCTTGGAAGCCTGCGGTTTTGCTGAAAGAGGCCAGGGACCCCGAATGGGTTTAGAAGGAGAAATAACACCAACCGGTTGCGTTCCTATCGCCACCCGAGGCGGTCTAAAAGCACGTGGTCACCCAGTCGGGGCTACAGGTTTATACCAGATCATTGAGGTCGCACAGCAACTGCGCGGCGAGGCTGGCGTCACTCAGGTCCCGAATGCCAGAATCGGGATGGCTCAAAACATCGGTGGCAGCGGAGCGACCATTATTACCCACATCTTGAAAATCCGCTAACAAATCATTCTATGAACCAGATGAAAATCCGCCTTATAACCCTTTTGATTATTCTCAGCACATTTGTACCCTGGACCTTGCACAAGCCAGGTGATGCAAGTCAACTTCCCAGAAATGTCTTGATGACCCCCGTGGAGGGGCCAACACGAACCCAGGTTAAACCAGCCTCCACACCAACTTTAGAGCCAATCGCCTCGGTCGAGCCGCCCACCGATACGCCCGAACCATCTGATCCAACTCGAACACCCAAGCCTACCTCCACGCCAATTGCAACTCCCCCACCCGCTGATCCGGGGACAATCAATATGATGATAATTTTTGGCGTGATTGCCGTGATCGTCATCATCATCGGTGTATGGATTAATCGCCAGCGAACATTTTAAGGAATGGAGAAGCTGAAGCAATGCAGAAATTAGAGACTGAAAGATAAGAAGGAAAAATAAGTATGAAAATCGCGATTACCGGTAAGGGAGGCGTGGGCAAAACCACGCTGGCAGCCCTGATGGCACAGTTTTACGCTGATCAAGGCCGCGAAGTTTTGGCAGTAGATGCAGACCCATCACCCTGCCTGGCAGGTGCGCTGGGTTTCCCGACTGATTTACGCTCGAAATTAACCCCCATTTCCGAGATGGATGCTTTAATCGAAGAACGGACCGGGGCAAAACCCGGCACAGTCGGTGGTTTCTTCACGATAAACCCGCGCGTCGATGATATTCCAGAACGCTTCAGCGTCGAACAGCGCGGCGTTCGCTTATTGGAGATGGGAGCGGTCGATATCGGGGGCTCAGGTTGTATTTGTCCTGAGAGCGCCATGTTGAAAACCTTGTTCACGCATCTGCTCTTCCGTAAAGACGATATTCTAATCCTGGACATGTATGCGGGGGTTGAACACCTGGGCCGGGCGACGGTCGACTTCGTGGACGCCATGCTTGTGGTGGTCGAACCTACCCGGCGCAGCTTAGGAACTGCGGCTCAAATCAAACACCTGGCAGCCGACATTGGCCTGACACGCTTATGGCTGGTAGGGAACAAAGTCAGGAATGAAGATGAAGCCGCTTTTCTACAAGCGGAGACCCCTGGGCTGCCGGTACTTGGGATACTTCCAGCCGACCTTGCCGTTCAGGAGGCGGACAGATTGGGAGTAGCGGTTTACGATTATGTCCCCGCATTGAAGAAAGCCGCAAGTGAGATGGCTGACCTATTGGTTGAAGCTATCTCGTAATGAGAGGGCGTACAAATTGTTAAAATTGCCAGATCGGTTTTATTTGAGAAGGTATTGGAAAAGAGGAGCTCGATAAAATGACAACAACGATAGCGCTGGCTGGTAAAGGTGGAGTTGGTAAAACAACAATCGCTGGCATGGTGATCAAATATCTCGTTCAGAACACACCTGGGCCTGTGTTAGCGATTGATGCCGATCCAAGCAGCAACCTGAATATGGTCCTGGGGCTGGATCTCGATTGGACGGTTGGAGACATACGTGAAGGGATGTTAGATCAAGTAAAAGAGTCGCTGACCGCGGGTGGAGCCGCCATGGGCGTTCTGCCAGGTGGCATCAGTAAGCGCGATTACCTGGAATACGAGATCCGTTCTTCTTTATCCGAAGGAGATCATGTTGACTTGATCGCCATGGGACGTTCCGAAGGTCCGGGCTGTTATTGCGCAGTAAACCATAACCTGCGCGAAGTGGTAGACGCGATGAGTAAGAACTATATGTATGTGGTCATCGACAACGAGGCCGGTATGGAACATCTAAGCCGCCGCACCACACGCGACGTGCAGCACTTGCTGGTCGTTACAGATCCCACCCAGCGCGGTATTGTGGCTGCGGAGCGTATCGCCTCGTTCCGAAACGAGCTGGATATCCGGATTGAAAATGCGTACCTGGTATTGAATCGGATGATCGGTGAGATTCCCAACCCGCTGCAGGAACGCATCGACAAAATAGACATCCCACTCTTAGGGACAGTGCCCTCTGATCAGGAACTGATGAATTTTGAATTCAGTGGTCGTCCCCTGGTGGAATTGGGAAATGAATCTCCCGTTTACCAGGCAGTGGCTGCGATGATGAAGCAAATCCTATAAACGTTAAGGATATTCTTCTCTCACCCAACCTGGGATTGCAGCAGACGCAGCAAGGATCGCCTGGCGAGCAGATCCGCGCTGATCATCCCCTCCACACATCCCCGGTCCACGACGGGCATGGCAGAGATCTCATGGTATTCCAGCTTGCGGATACATTCGAGAATGGTGTCACCCGGCTCAGCCGAAATCACCTGACGGGTCATAATATTCTCTAACGGCTGGTCATCCGGCGATCCCATTGCGGTTGCTCGGGTGATATCCCATTCCGTAACAACCCCTGCAAGCTCACCCGTAGATGAAACGATAGCCAACATCGGGCTGCTTGATTCGACCAGCTTTTTTGCTGCTTCTTGAGCTGTGCACGTTATTGCAATCGTTGGTACAGTTACCATGATGTCTGCTGCCGTCCGGTCGCTCTCACTGGAGGCGATCCGTCGAATGCTGATTGTTTCCGCTGCTTCACAGGGCAGCATATCCGCATCCGTAACCAGCACATCCACCAGTTCTCGCATATTTCCTCGGATCACATTATCCCGGTAAGCATCAGCGGCCAGAAGGCGCTTTTCAGCGAGTTCAGCAAGCTCTTGTGCATGATCACTCAACCACCGGTCAACTGCCTGCCGATTTCCCAACATTGCATCTGGAATACGTAAATGGTCAGGCGTCTTGATCAAATGTTCCTGAGCGGCAAAAATCACGCCCCCTGAATTTACCAGGAAATCTGTAGCGATTAAAACCCCACGCTGGCGATATACGGCACGTTCCATGCGCGCTCGAGCGTTTTTTCTAGCCGGATCAGGTGAGTACGTGTTAGCACCCTCAACAATAACAGACCACTTCCCCATCCGGTCCACAATCATGGATGGCTGCGTTGCGTAATCCGTGTCCAGATAATTTGCGATCGGTGCCGCGGGAATCAGGCAAAAAGCCGACTCCCTCAGCAGATCATTCGGAAAATTCGAGAACTTCTTTCCACCAGTTTCCAGATCAGCGACATCCAGATGCTTCTTAAAGAAAGGCCTGGTCACAAGACCATTTGCCTGCCACAGTTCAAACAATTCTCCAATCGGCAGACCCTCTTCGTCATACAAATAGCCCGTCAGGTCACTGATCCCTACCACGCGGGCACCAGGAAGGCGTTCACGCAGAATTCGAGCAGCATGTGCTCCAACCGCACCGAACCCCTGGATCGATATGCTCAATTCTGAAATGTCCGGTATTTGCAGATTAACGAATTGCGGCAAAACCATCAAACGTGGCATCTCTTGGAGGAGAGCTTGTAGAGCGATGATCGTGCCACCTGCAGCCGCGCCGAGTTGGTCAATGCGGTTTCCCCCCATGTCTACCGGTTTTGATAAGGCGTTATCCAGGCCGTTCTCAATCGCCACGGTTTTCATATCGGCATCGTTCGTGCCAACGTCTGGTCCGGGCAGGTAGAGGTCATGATAGCGGTAAAGTAGCCGTGCAAATCCTGCGACAACCTGGGTATGCTGATCTGCAGTTAAATGCCTCTCGGCAACGATACCCGATTTTCCGCCGCCATAGGGTAGATTTGCGGCGGCATTCTTAAGGGTCATACCGCGCGCCAGGTTATGAATAGCTGCAGGGGTGACATCCGGGAGCATCCTTATACCTCCCATGGATGGACGGCCCATCGCCAGGTTGTCGACGACCAAATAGCCACCAATCTCCAGCGGTGAATCGTCATCCCACATGCATACGACCAATCTTGGCCCAAGGTTATCCACCACAATGCCTAAGCGTCCCAGTTGGTCCACATCCAGCGCGCCAAACTCCATGAAACATTTACCGTTGTCACATTTCAGCCGGTTATTCCAGGTTCGTTCAGGTAGCTGTGCTCGTAAAAGAGCTTCCATTTGTTTTGGTATCATGTATGGGATTCCTCAATAAGAACACGGCAGTCAGAATCCGATCCCAACTGCTGAAATAATACGCCGTGATCTTACATAATCTGTTATTGAAAATTTTCAAGTTCCAGGGGCACTTACAATGTCGTGCCCCTGGTGGTATCCCTCAAAAAAATTATCAGGCAGTGATCGGTTGCTCCAAATGGTGAAGGTTATGAGCCGCAATAAACGATAATCCGTGTTGGGTTAAGGCCCAGGCGGTTTTGTTGGTCGCATCGAATTTATCGATGAAGTTCTTCAGAAGGTAGTCCCAATCGCCTGATGCAATGATTTCGGACTTATCGCGAAAATAATCCAGAATGTCCGACGGGTGAACACGGGTCGCATCGATTTCTGGATCGCCACCTTCATGTTTAGCAGAGATATTGGCAACATGGTCGGCGATCTGCACTAACTCATCTCGCCGGTTATATGGTTGGCGTACAATGCTTTTGAAAGTCTCAGTAATATGGTGCTCGAAGCGTACGACATCTTCGAAACCGAGCGCCTCTCTAAACTGTGCAGTAATCTCCATCGTTTCGTTGTTTACAGAATTGCTCCAGTTGAATCCAATCAATGGAGATGTGCCATCCTCCCGGGAAAATAATTTGGCACCCAAAAGCGTCCACAAACCCGCATATGGATTATCATTGCCCATATAGACGGATATCTTGAACTCAATGTCCACCCCAACCCTGTAAAGTAGGTAGCCTAAGAGAACAGTACCCGAATTGATGTTGAGCACCTGGCGCACACCGTATTGTGTGTAGTAGTAAAGGAATTCATCCAGCCATTTTAAGGCATACCCGTTAGGCTGTCCTACACCGCCGAAGTAGCCAGTGATTGTCTCGGGACCGCCTAAGTGAATATTTGAGCCATCGGTACCCTTGGTGTCCAGAGTCTCAACATAGCTGGCTCCGATGATCTCCATGGCCGCAGCAAAGGCTGCCAGATCACCGTCTAATTCTTGCTCCTTCATTTTGCGGACTCGGATAAAACGCCCGGGCATCAGACTACCCTGCGAAATTGCTCGCTTTGCAATTTCAATCACATAGGGAAAATATTGTGCCGCACTGATTTCCAGGGTTACAGCAAAATCATCCTTGAATGCTATTTCATCCGCAGTTGCTCCCAGCACTTTCCTGCGGTACTCAGGAATGCTGATGAAAGCATTTCTATCTCGTTGTTGCTCTAGCCAGCGCAGGTCCTCCAGGTATTCCGGTTTGGTCTTCTTTACTTTATCCAAAAGCACAGGAAGCTGGCGAGCTTGCTCTGCTTTTCTATTGATCTCCTCTGGAGTGCCATATTTTTCAAGAACAGCGAGGAAATCGTTGACTACGCGCATATCCGGATTGACCAACAAGTCATTGATGTCGTCCAGACGACTGTAAGGAATTTTCAACATTTGGCGGATATTTTCGTCCATTCGAAATCTCCTGATGATGCTGCCTCGAAGGAAAGGCTGGGGTGCCTTCCTTCTCCCCAAATTACTTCTGGCGTTTCAATCATACCGCCAGGATTTTAATCCAACATTTCAAGCAGTTCCTCGTATTCATCATTCGGCATACCAAACCAGTTTTCGGGTTGCGGAAAACTTTTATCGCTTACTTCTTGTACATATTGTTTCAACCCATCCAAAATGACCTTGCCGGCCTCCCCAAACACTTTCGCCATGCGCGGTTTGAACTTTGGATACAGACCGAACATGTCATGGTAGATCAAAAGCTGACCATGAGCATGCGGACCGGATCCCAGGCTCATGATAATACTATCTTCTGCTCGCTCAGTAATTAATTTACAAACGCGATCCGGCACCATTTCCAATAAAATCGCAAAAGCGCCGGCTTCTTCGAGAACCTTAGCGCTATCAATGATCTTCTTAGCCTGTAAAGCACCTTTTCCTTGCACACGAAATCCACCCAACGCGCTGACGCTCTGAGGGGTTAACCCTAGGTGCCCCATTGCTGGAATGCCGGCTGCCACAATCCCGCGAATGCGATCGGCCATCTCGGCACCGCCTTCCAACTTGATCGCATCACAGCCGGCCTCCGCCATAAATCGCCCCGCGTTTCGAATTGCAGTTTCGACGCTGGGCTGATAGCTCATATAGGGCATATCCCCGATCAGGAAAGCAGTTGGTGCGCCGCGTCTGACAGCCTGTGTATGCCGGATCATATCATCCATCGTCACAGGTAATGTGCTGTCATATCCCAGCATCGTCATCCCAAGGCTGTCTCCAACCAAAATCATATCCACGCCAGCCTGCTCCTGCAAATAGGCTGTTGGGTAATCATAGCAAGTCAGCCAGGTGATGGGTGTGCCATCAGCGACTTTTTTGAACAATTGTGGTAAGGTTATCTTCTTTCGATCGGTCATTCTCCACCTCCATGGAGCTTAAAAGAAAAAATTGGATCCGAAACATTTGATGATTGAAAACATCCATTTATTCATATTGTACGTGAAAGAATTTACAAAGGCAATAAGCCCAGCAGAAAGCAATTGAGCTCAATCAATATTCCGGAATGGAAGTTTTAGCCCTCTTCTTATGAAAAGAAGAGGGCTTATCGTCAAGAAAGCTATTCAAATAATGGTCGCAACGTCATTTCCTTTATTGACCTGATCACCATTTAAGGCTGCTAAGGTCTGTTGACCGACGGCGTCTTTGCCTCTACCGTATCAACCACCTGTGCCGACTGAACAAATTCCTTTGGCAGCAGGCCCGCCTCTGTGACGACTCTTGGGACGATTTCTTCCCAGCCAACCGCCATGATATGGAGACCATTGACTCCTTGCTTATTCCTGATTGCCTCAATCAATTCCAGGGCGATCTGCACCCCTTCCTCTTCAGCACCATCGCCAGCCTTCTCCATACGCTTCAACAGCGGATCAGGAATAACTACTCCCGGCACCTCATGATGCATATACTGAGCCATCCGCAGATTTTTAAGCGGTGTAATGCCGATCAGGATAAAAACTTTATCCAGGATATTTCGTTTAGCAAGTTCATTAAGCCAAACCTCCAGGCCATCAGGATCATAGACCAGGTTGGTCTGGAAGAACTGCGCGCCAGCGTTTACCTTCTTATGCTCTCGGATCGCCTGAAACTGGGGCTCAGAGGCGAAGGGGGCAGCGGCTGCACCCAGGAAATATTGTGGCGGGAACTTGAGATTCCGGCCATCCAGGTAGCGACCTTCATCCCGCATGCGCCTTAGGATCCACAGCATTTGGATGGAATCGATATCGATCACATCCATCCGGCCGCGCGGTTCAGGAGCCATTTTCATACTGTCTCCTGATAGACACAGGATATTCCGAACACCCAGGCTGCTGGCGCCGATTACTTCTCCTTGCAGTCCGGTTCGAGTCCGGTCACGTGCTGCGATCTGCATCACCGGCTCAGCCCCATTTTGGATTGCCATTGTGCTGCATGCCCAACTGGACATTCGTGGGGTGGCCGAAGGGCTGTCGGTGAAATTGATCGCTGCTACATAAGGCTTGACCAGTGCGATATTCTTGAGCAGTTTCTTCGTCGCCACGGTTAGCGGCGGAGCTACTTCACAGGTCACCACGAACTCACCTGCTTTCAGCCGCCGTTCAAGCTCCGAAACGGGCTCGCTGTAAGCAGGTGGGTGATATTCAGCATCGCCCTGCCACCAGTCGGGTTGGCGGACGGGTCGGAAGACCGAATCCCATACTGCGGTTCGCTTGACCGGATCGCGTGACATCAAGCCAGAGAAAAACTTGCCGGTTCCTACTTTGCGAACCTGGGCAACAACATCTCCCCAGGTCTCGGTGCCGACTTTATCCCAATCCAGTGGTGGGAGCACCTCCAGGAGCTTTTCCTCCCGGCCCATACTGAAAGAGCGCTCATAAATCTTGTACCAAATACAAGGCCGAGTCTCGTCAACGTAGCAATGTTCCGCAGTAGAACCACCGCACGGACCGTTGCGAGCTCCTTTGGGGCATTCCATCGAACAGATAAAAGCTGTCTCCTGTAAGAGACAATTCCCACACATGCGACAACCAAATAACGGACCTTTAACCATGCGCTCCACTGCCGCCAGCATACGCGGCCCCAGTGGCTCACGTTTAAAGGGCAGGAATGGGGGCTGCCATCGCCGCCCAGGTGTAAAACCAGGCATATTGTTTACCTCCTAAACTCCAATAAAGACAACAGTGGACCGTCAATCAACCTGATTGATTACTAAGCCACCGCTTGCTGTCCTAGATAAGCATCTGCATAGATAACTTTATTTAAAAGAATCTGTACAGTCTTCCAAACCGCGGCTTGTTCTGGATCACTCATATCCACATCTTCAATGGTGGGTTCCTCCATGGCCTCGGTTCGATCCGCAATTTTCAAATACAATCTGCCTATTGCGGTGCTATCATCCCGATTTTCGATGACCCGAATCACCTCTTTGAGCTTTTCATCGTAGGGGTCTGCGATCATCATATTCAAGCCCACACCCATCAACATGGCTAAGTAAACCCGGTTGATCAGGGGTCTGTTCTCAGGCGGCACAGAGTTCGATACATTGGAAAGACCCACCGAGATGGTTGGAGATGGATCCCAGGCATACTGCAATGTACGCACAGCTTCAATCAGGTGCGGGCAGTACTCCTGGCAGCCTGAGACGGTCAGTACCAGAGGATCGATAATCAGGTTTTCTATCGGAAAATCAATCTCTAGCATGCGTGGAATCAATTGTTCCAATGCAATATTGACCCGCTCGTCGGCAGCCACCGGAATTCCGCTCTTCCCCATAGTCAGAGCGATCAAGCGGGCATCATATTGCTTCGCCAGCAGCGGCACTTTTTCAAGCCTTTCAGGTTCAGCGGACGTAGAGTTGATGATGGGTTGCGCTTTGGTCACTTTTTTCAGCCCGGCCTCAATCCCCAGGAGGTTTGTGCTGTCAAAACTGATCGGCACATCCGTCACAGCCTCAATCGTTTCCACCATCCAGGGAAAAACTTCCTCCCAATCTTTTTTGCGTGGTCCCAGATTGATATCCAGAGCCTGTGAGCCGGCTTCAACTTGAGTGACTGCCATTTCCTGGAAAGTTCGGGCGTCCTTTTCTTTCAAGGCTTTTTTTACTCTGTCAGCAATTATGTGAATATGTTCTCCAATGATATACATGGGACTCCATCCTTACATTTGATTATCTGGCAGGCTTAAAAACTGTAACCTGAGCATTAGCATGCAAAACCTGCCGTTAAACCGCTTCTTTCCGAATCGCTTCTGCCACAGATCTGAACCGCGTTAAATCTGTGTGCGGTAGAAACAGTGCGGACATAAAAGCCTCGTAGAACGAGTTATCCGCTGAAAGCTCGATATATGTCATGCGAGAGGCGATATCCTGAACGCGGCCACGCGCACCTTTATCGAGCAGTGCAAAATAAGCTCCCCGTACTGATGTATTTCCCAGAAACTGGAATCGATCCCAGGATAAATCGGGGAGCAGACCAATTTGGACCGCCTTCTCAACATTGATGTATTTTCCAAACGAACCACCGATCAACATTTGGTCGATCATCTCCATCGGGACGCCAACACTGTCGGCCAGGACGCTGTACCCGGCGTAGATCGCTGCTTTGGCGCGCAGAAGGTTATCGATATCGACACGCGTGATGACGACATCCCGGCCATGGTCGGATTCGGATCCCCAGACAATCACATACTCCAGACCATGCTCGCCTTCCCGTATGCGTGGTGTATCCAATTGGGAATTCAGATTCCCACCTTTATCTACCAGGCCGGTCATGAACATTTCTGCCAGGAGCGAGATCAGGCCGCTGCCGCAAATCCCGCGCGGTTTGGTATTACCAATCACTCGGATAGTTGGCTCAAAGTTTTCACTGTTGACCCAAACTTCCTCGATGGCCCCTTTAGTCGCCCGCATGCCATCCACCACCCCAGCACCCTCAAAAGCCGGTCCGGCCGAACAGGCACAAGTGACCAACCATTCTCGCGACCCGAGCACAATCTCGCCATTAGTGCCCACATCCATAAACAGGGTGACTTTGTCGGTTTCATCCATTCCCGAAGAGAGAACTCCTGCAGTGATATCCGCCCCAACATAACTGGCGACGCCTGGTAAGCAGTCCACCACTCCCCCAGGGTTGATTTCCAAGCCCACCTCTCTGGCGGTAATCGAAGGAACCGTATTGACCGTGGTAACGAATGGAGAAAGCCTTATACTTGCGGCTGGTATTCCCAACAGCAGGTGCATCATGGTGCTGTTTCCAGAAATCGTTGCTTTGACGATCTCGGAGGGTTTTACTTCAATACCTCTCACTCGTTTGCAGGCACGTTCGAGTAAATTATGGATTGTGTCCAGGACCAATCTGCGCATCTCTTCGCCGCCATGATCCTTACTGGCATACACGATGCGAGAGATGACGTCCTCTCCCCTGGCAATTTGACCGTTGTATTCGGAAACCTGGGTTTTCGCCTCTCCTGAGATCATATCAACCAGCCAGACTGTAACCGTGGTCGTGCCGATATCGATTGCTGCTCCCCATAGCGGCACTTCTTCAGGAGTTAACCCAGGAATGAGATCAATCAGTATGCATTGAGTAATTTCTCCGTCCTCAGATTCCTGAACATCCAGCAAGGCAGTCACCTGCCAGTTTCCTTCGCGTAACACGGTCCCTATTTTGCGCAGCAAATCCAGAGAGGCCTGTATATTGGTGTAACCGCTTGTTTGCCGCAAGCTGGTTTTCAAACGACTC